>Ga0315913_1002397_pt1 | contig 21948 bp, 11 predicted proteins | sample MpolsnodulesMG_FD_207736 | JGI IMG/M metagenome (GOLD analysis project Ga0315913, IMG submission 207736) | Medicago polymorpha root nodule microbial communities from Los Angeles, California, United States - small nodules | ecosystem: Host-associated > Plants > Roots > Nodule | place: USA... | reverse complement strand
CATTTTTCATGGGAAAAACAGTTCGGATTATATAATCTGAACTGTATAAGCACAAATTCTTAGTTTGTTGGTAACATGGATAACCAGTTTAAGGACTATATTAATATTCCTAACTCTCATCCTTCTGTTTTAGGTCATTGATAGTTGTTCTTAGTCAAAAATCCAGTTTTCAGACTTCTTGATCAGATTGCTCCGAAACTTAGCCATACAATCAGAAGAAAAAGAAATAATCAAAGATCAAGACTTCTTACGGGACTCTGCCACTCATAATTTAATATTCCATCGTTTAGACCCATTTTTAATTTTTTTTAATTTTTCATATTCTCAGAAAAATTTGAATTTTTTTTCATGAGTTTTATTTGATTTTTAGAATTTCTTGATGGCATTTTAATATTTTTATGATTTTATTTGACAAGTTTTTTTTTTTATCATTTTATACTTTGATTTTAAAAGCAAAATTTAAAACTACTGAAATGGAAGAAATTCTGATTGCTAATTATATATAAACATATTTCGAATTATAAAATACAAACTCAATTCGGATGTTTTCAAATTTTATAATCCGAAATCTCATGGACATTTTTGTAAAATTTATAGGGCACGTGAGAAGTAGATAAAGTGGAAAAAGTAGTAATCATTAAAAATTGTTGAATTACTTAAATCTTGGACCGTCTATTTGGAACCCATTTTCATATAGGAAAGTTGACTGTATTGTTATCGTAAAAAAAAAAAAAAAAAGTTGATTGTATTGTTCGAGTGAAGCTATGACTCTCATTAGAGTTTCTTCTGTATATATGTTATTTGCAGCTTTTTTTTCCTTCACTAATATATATATATATATTTTTTAAGTCTCCTCTCAGTAGGGTAAGTTATTGGCTTTGTTAATTATTCATCTCAAATTCCAGCCACTAAACTTCTTGAAAGAAAAAAATATTAGTCACCAACTAGTTTAAACTTAGAATTTAAATAGTATATATAGTACTTAAAAAAAGAAGATAAATGTATGAGAGGAAATTGAAACTATTTTGCCTATGAATTGATTTATTACCTATGAAAAGATGTGTCTATATTATTATTAGCTAAAGTATAGACTGTTTATCTCACCTTTGCTAATCTTTGTTGTATTTGATAATGTAACGTGTAAGAGACCTCGTTTTCTGTATGTTTGGAAATGTTTATATTCAATGATTGTTGAGATGTGTTCTCATGTGTGTTCCATGATAATCGGTCGTATATATATGACTTCCCAGCTTACTTGGTTTTTGCTATTGTTATTGAGTTGTGAAAATTTCATTCCATGATAATGTTTGGCTAGCTTTACTTGATTGATACTACCATATTCCCTCATATTACGTAAATATTAAATTATTTTTTAATATTGTTTCATTACATAATACGACAAAATGCTAGAATTTGATTTAGTTCAAATTTACACTGAAATCATCTTCAATGGCAGTTCAATAATGTGGGGTGTCATTAGACTTACGAAACAGTTTCCCGTTCTTAAAAAATTGTTTAAAATTCAATTATTTGATCAAAATATAGACAAATGGTTTGAGTATGATGTTATTAAGAGTCTCAAATTAAATGAGATGTGATATGACAATGTATTTATGAGTGGTAATCATCATTTACAAATTAATTAATTTTGTAATGGTTGAGTTAGAAAATCATTTTAACCTAGATTTTAAAATGATACTCCAACTTCTTCAAAATCTACCAAGTCCCACGCTGTTAGACCACGTGGTGTTGTAAGTTCTAAGAGATGTATCATGTAATGCAACCCAAAATAAGTTCATTGAAACTTTGTTACTGAAGACGCTCTCACTATTCAAAGTTATTAAACTCTGGTTTTAATTGATTAAGCACGAGTTTATTATAAAAGAAGTAATAAAAGTGAGTTGTTATTTAGGGTTTTTTTTTATTTTTTTTTAAGGATTGTTATTTAGGATTTAATTTCACTTTAGAATTTATAGGAACCACATCTTTTAGTCGGGAGAAACACTAAAGTAGGCATATGCAAAGTTTTTAAACGTGCGGAGCATTTTTGTTCATGCGGAGCATTATTTTTTTATTTTTTTTGTCCAGGGTTTCCTGAACCTTACGTATATTATACATTGTTCTTATCAATCGAACTAAGTTTACGGGGACGTTCATACGGAGCATGAACTAACTAACTAATTTTTATTTTATTTTTGACAATAACTAAAAATGTATTCTTATGTATTGAAGTCAAATACAATTTAATCAATAAAAAAAGTCAAGTCAAATCACAGTAAGTCATTATTCAATAAAATAGAAATAATTTTAATTCATAATCATAATGTCATATATTAAAGCATCAGATACAAAATAACTATAAATAAAATATAACTATTATGTTCTTTACTTTTTTTTTAGGTATTAAATTATCATGTTCATTTTTTTAAGGGGAAATTTTTTATGTTGTTTGCTGAGTATGAGTTTTTACTATTATTGAATATATCTTGTGGTGATCCGAAAAATAGGAAAGATGAATGTTTAAGAGAACAATATGCTATTTTTGGATCCCCCGTGTTCCCTTTATCTCTATGAGTATGAGTGAAATTCTATTTGAGACACTATTACACGCTAAATGCTAAATGAGAACATGTCTTTTGATCGTCGAGATTCAAACCTTGCTTTCACGTTGAGAGTGTTAAAGAGAGTGTTGGAAAGAGAAGGTTGCAAACGCTCCTTTTATTGTATGAGAAGTATTGCAACACCTACACTTTTGTTTGATGAAATTCATGTAAGTTCTGTGATTTTATATAAATCTCATTTCAAAAGTGTAGACTCACAATAATTTCATCAAATAAAATAAGAGATTGAATATCAAAAATAATGTTATAAAGAGAGTGTTATCATCGCCACTCTTTATCGTATATACATTATCGTTACTTTTTGTTCCAAGTAAATAATCAAGTTTTTTTTATTTTTAGAGAAGTAAGTAATAAGTTGAAGCCTCTAAAAAAAAGTAATCAAGTTGAAGTAACAAAAAGGTAAACACTAGCTAGTTTGCGTAAAAAAGAGAGAGGTAAGTAAACAATTGCCACATAAATTAATTTGCAATTAACAAGATGATTTTTATGAATCTATTCGGGCTTAAATTTAATCCATTTCCACACTTGGATGCTTAATTCACATATCACTTGATTTAATTCACTTATCACTTGATTTTGCATCACATTATTGGTTTTGCAAGTGGATCAACAATCACTTATCACTTGTTTACTACACACATATCCCACATGCATTTGCCGACAGTATGCATGCGTTCCTTGATTTGAATCAATGATCAAAGTTCAAATAATATAGCCAACAAACTACACATCATTTGCTTGAGCTCGACTCTCCTATCCAAACGATTAAATTATTTGAATCTAACCCTTTAGGGAACACATTTTGGTTTAGCTTTAGTTTTCAATTATAACATGAGGAAAGGGATTTGCAGTTTTTTACCCATCACTCATGTTGATTTTGTATGGTGAAGAGTAACATTGAGTTGGTACTTGTTACACCACTTTTCACTTTCAAATCTTACCTAGCTTAAAAATAGATAGCAAAGTTATCATAATAATTCTTTTAATTAACAAACAAATATTAGAATAATCATTTTTTTACAAAATCTTTGTCCAATAGTGAATAATTCAGTGACAAAATCATCAACCTCACACTCACAACTTTAAAAAGTCTAAAAGTTCAATTTGCAACCAATTTTCTTCTCTCTCCGTCCCATCTCGTTCCTCTCTAACTTTTAATTTTGTTTTGTGCAATAATTTATTTGATATTAATAAACTTTAATCATCTACCACATATTATCTATGATCACTTACTATAATATATAAAATCTAAGTGCGTTTTCTATCATCGCCACTTCAATCTTGCATCGTGGCTATGAGTGCTTATAGAAATTTTCATTTTATTTGTGTTTTTGTAAATATTTTGATAATTATTATTATCATTTAATAATATTACACTAAAAAAGTTATAGAAAATTTAACATTTTTTTTAAGCAAGAAAATTTAACATCTATTGTGGCTATAAGTTTCATTAAAATGTGTACACTATAATTTTTGAAGAAATATAGATAACCTTAATCGAAACTTAATACGAAAAGAAAGAGATTTAAAATGGCAAATTCTACCGTACATCCAACATATTTGAGTGTATCGGTACACCAAACCCTTAAATTTATAGTTAAATTAGTTGTTTTTTTGAAGAAAAATATTATTTTTTTATCATTTATAATTATAATGATTAAATCTTATTCACTAAAAGCGATAAAGAAATAAAATTGACTTTTTTTTAAAATTTTTTTATCGCTCATAATAGAGAACTTTGATTATTTTATATGATAATATGTAAAAAGATTACTATGTTTCTTATAAACAATAAATGATGTGTTTTTCTTATGAAATGATATTTTCTAAAATATAAATGCCGACAAATAACTATTTATGTCATAAAATTGATCGTTAATATACAGATTTAAGAATCAAGAGTACCGGTACACCTCAGTTTACGAGTGTACCGTAGAAGTTTCCGTTTAAAATTATAATCTCTATCGGTTTATGAAATTATTCATTTGTGAGGTAGCTCAACTCTAATAAAAACAAACAATTAGTGTCGACTTGATGATTAGTTTCATAGTAAAGAATATTTTGTATACTTCCTACAACCTAAAGTAATTGACTTAGTTGACTCTTTAACACATGTTAATTTACAATTTTGATTTTTAATATCTTTAATTATATATTAGCAAAATTTATAAAAAAAATTGATATTTAAAAAAAATATTCATCGAGACAATTCCAACATTGTTTTTAAATTTTTTGATACAATAACCTAGTGGTTAGAAATTCAACCTTAACGATGAATAAATACAAAATACAGAGTTGGAACCCTGACACTACGTACTGCAACTAAACACTATTCATGGAACAATCCTACAACATTTTAGCAACAATTTGTAATTATATAATAGTATTAAAAAAGTACAATTTTTTTAACAAGATTAAAAAAGTACAATTAAAATATGTTACCCCCCTTTGTCTTAAAATAACCGAATCATGGGAAAATTTTTTTATCACAAAACAATTGATCAATTTCACTTTTTAATATAATATATTATACTTTGCGTATATGATAATGGAAAACTTACGTGATGAGAGTGGTCAATTATTTTGGGCAGGGGTAGTAAATTATTTTGATTATTAAATAAACAAAATCAAAATGTCAATTATTGCACTTTGATGATATTTTTTTCCCAATTTGGGAGAGTTAATGAGAAGCAACAAAAAAGGGTAAGAACAAAATGGTTTAAATTGACAAAGCAATGACCATAAGTCCATACCACAACATGGAGTCACACACATGAATAAATGAATGAAGTAAAAAATCTAATGAGAGATAGATAGATATAGATATTCTAGAGAGAGAGAGAGAGAGAGAGATTCATACAATGTTTCAAGTCAACTAAGTCCCACTCTCTCACCATCTCTGACAAACAAGACAATATGAAATGACCATTATACCCCTCTCTCTATTCTAACTCTCGTAAACACCGCCGTCACAATGGAAGCAACCACCACCAACTCCGGCGAAGGGACATCCATTGATCCTAATCGAATTGGGTCGGGTCAAAATTCAATGGCAAGATACAAGCTGATGTCGCCGGCGAAGCTTCCGATCTCCAGGTCGCCGTGCATCACAATACCTGCCGGATATAGTCCGACGTCGTTGTTGGAGTCACCTGTTCTTCTTTCTAACATGAAGGTGCGTTTTCTCTTTTGCAAATTCAAGTGTTTGGTGAGGGTAAAATAGTAAAAAAATTGTAGTTTGAAGGTGAATTTTCAAAGGGTGTTGCGTATTTTGAGGAAAAAAATTGAAAAAGAAAAATGGGTTAGTGAGGGAATTGTGATTCCATTAGTAGAATGTTGCTGACTTTGGTTAAAATTTGTGCTTTTACTTGACCCATTAGAGTTAATAATCACTTTTTGTAAATGGCATGTTAAAAATTTGTTCTTTTTCACTGTTTTTTTTTTTTTACTTACAATATGGGGTGGTGTGAGTGGTCTCAAAACTTAGCTTTTGGGTGGAATATTTGATGACTTAAGATTACTTGATTTGAATGCCAGTCATAAAAAGATTGTACTTTGAGGGAGAGTTTTCAAAGGGTGTTATGTTATCTTAGGAAAAAAGTAGAAAATAAAAAATGGGTCAGTGAGTGAATTGTGAATCCATTAGTAGAATGGTGTTGTTTTTTGTTACTAATTTTGGTCACAATTGATTCTTTTACTTAACCTATTAGAGTTAATAATCACTTTTTATAGTTGGCATATTAAAAATTTGTTCTTTTCACTGTTTTTTTACTTGGAAATTCTCAGCAGCTAAAATTTATAATTGGGGTGGTGTGAGTGGCCTCAAATGTTATCTTTTGGAAGGAATATTTGATGACATAAGATTGCTTGATTTGAATGCTGATGAGCTCAAAATGCCAAAAACTATAAAGTTATAAATTCTTATATGCTTCCTGTTTAGTCTCGTGTCGAATTGTTTCATTTTTTAGAGATAGTTTTTTCCTTGTTTGATCCTTTATGTATGAATGGTTAGGTTATGATGCTTGTGCTTTAGAATTTTGCATTGGCTGCTTTATGCTTAAACCCTGTATTATGTTGGAATATGACATTCTTCTTTTATTATTTTAGTGTCAGTGTTGTTTTTTCACATAATGAATCTTCCTTTTGATTGGTTTCTGGCTTCTTGTACTATTTATTTGATTTTGTTTTAATGGTGTAGCTGAGTGCTAAGAAAAGTGTGATTGTTTTGTACTGCACTAAGTGGAACAAACGAATCAATGCTTTGCCAATGATTAGTGGATTGATTTTTGTTGTGTGTGCTGAGAGAATATAGTATAAGGAATGTCATAAAGATATGTGAAAAGGACATAATTTTCTAGAAGAATCCAGATGTTAATGGCCTGAATAATGGCCTTAATCTGTTTAGAATTCTGTGCTACATTCATATTGGAACAACTTTTCTAAGATTTGATTGATTGATTATATAAGTAACTTCAACGTATTATAGTGTACTATGCTATCTTTGTCATACCGACTTCAAATAACAAAGGGAATATATTTAGGAGAAATAAAGAACCTCTGTTTATGCTCAATTGTAGGGAGCAAAGCCACTTGCATCGCTTGCTGATAAATCTGTTAGGTTGTTTTTGGTTTTCTCAGATGATTTTGTATATGCTCTCTTTCCATAGTTATTACTGATTTCAGAGGTCAATTGATTGCTGTTTGTTTGGGGGTTTAGGGTGTATTTTAATTTAAAAATTTTCATTTGATTCATCCGTTGTTGTACGTAGTTACGCCGAGCATTGTAGTTTAGTATTATTTGTTTCATTGCTTTGCAGGTGGAGCCTTCACCGACTACAGGGTCCCTTCTTCAAGCTTTACACTGTTCTATGGCTTCTGCTGGTTCTGCTACATTTCCTGTAACCTCTGCATGCTTCAATACCAGCACTGTTAATGGGAGAAAATCAAGTTTCTTTGAGTTTAAACCACAAGATAGAAATATGGTAATTGATGTCAGTAACACTTTGATAAAAATAAATTGGTTGTTATGTTTTAATTAATATTATTTTGAAGATTACTAACTGCTTAGCACTTATCCAATGCTATTTACTCATTTTAAGGTTCCTGCAGACTTCAACAACCATGTAAACGAAAAATCTACTCAAGCAGAAGGTTCAGGAAACGGTCAATCATTTCGATCCTCACCATTAAATGAAAATGAGATAGCAGATCAATCTAATGAATTAAGCCTATCATCATCACCTGTTCAAATGGTTAGTTCCGGCGCTAGCGCTCCCGTCGATGTCAATTCAGATGAACTTAACCACAAAGGCAACACTGCTAATGGGCCCCAATCATCAAATGATGGATACAATTGGAGAAAGTATGGACAGAAACATGTTAAAGGGAGTGAATTTCCACGCAGCTATTACAAATGTACGCATCCTAACTGTGAAGTGAAAAAACTTTTTGAACGCTCTCATGATGGTCAAATCACTGAGATAATTTATAAGGGAACACATGATCATCCTAAACCTCAACCAAGCAACCGATACTCTGCTGGTTCTGTTATGTCTACACAAGGAGAGAGATCCGATAATAGGGCATCTTCTTTGGCTGGCCGAGATGGTAATACTGGCTAGATGTTTCTTGTTGCTTCCATTTTAATATCACTTATTTCAAAGAAAATAATTTGGCTTTCTTTTTCTTCTGATTTTTGAATTGTAGACAAAGCATCCAATAGTCCAGAGCAATCAGTTGTGGCAACAAATGATCTTAGTCCAGAGGGTGCTGGATTTGTGTCGATCAGGACAAACGATGGGGTTGATGATGATGATCCCTTCTCAAAGCAAAGGTATGATATTTAAGGCCAAATGTCTAGGTTTTCTTCAGCATGTGTGCTTGCTTTCAGACAATGGTTTTTTTATTTAGCAGAAAAATGGAACTCGGAAATGCTGACATCATTCCCGTAGTTAAGCCTATCCGAGAGCCACGAGTTGTGGTACAGACTATGAGCGAAGTTGATATATTGGATGATGGATACCGCTGGCGTAAATATGGGCAGAAGGTTGTGAGGGGAAATCCTAACCCCAGGTATATCCTCGCATGGAACTAGGAAATAGAAGTCAAAGTAATAAATTCCAATTTAACATATGTCCTTTGTCCTTAAAAAAAAAAAAATATGTCCTTTGTCAAAGAATTTATTTTTCTTAATTTGTAGTGTTTATTGGAATTTGGAACTCACACAATCACTTCTCAATCAATTTGCGTTACAATCTCTTGCTTTTATTTCTCTGTGACGTTGATGGACATGACATGATATATGTGAATGATATGTGTTTATGATTTTAATTTCCTGCTGCTGACTAAGTGCATGTTTGAAGCTACACTTTGAAGCTTCAACAAAATCGCGGTGCCACCGTAATTTTGTCAAACCCATCAATGATTATAAACATACAATAACAAATGGTACTTAGCTACATATGTCTTGTTTATCGTGTATCTTATTATCATTCTTATTTGGCAGGAGTTATTACAAATGTACAAATGCTGGTTGCCCCGTTAGGAAACACGTGGAGAGAGCATCACATGATCCGAAAGCTGTAATTACAACATATGAAGGCAAACACAATCATGATGTACCTGCCGCAAGGAGTAGTAGCCATGACATGGCAGGACATGCAACTTCATTTCGACAGACAAGGATAAAATTGGAAGAAAATGATACTATTAGTCTTGACCTTGGGATGGGAATTAGCTCCACGGCTGGAAATAGATCGAATGGGCAAGGGAAAATGCTGCTATCCGAATTTGGGAATAGCAGTCAAACTCACACAAGCAATTCCAATTTCAAGTTTGTTCATAATACTACCTCAGCTCCGGTATACTACGGTGTTCTAAATAACGGTTCAAATCCGTTTGGTTCTAGAGAAAATAGAAGTGATGGTTCGTCTCTAAACCATTCCGCTTATCCTTGCTCACAAACCATGGGAAGAATACTAATGGGGCCATGAAATTTACTATTACAGTACTAAATAAAAGTAAAAATTATGAGTAGCATTTGGTTGTTTTTTGGCGGCGGGTATATAGCTTCAAAGGTAAAAAAAAATCTCATTTTCTGTAAGGAAATGTAGATAGTTCTTGTATGTTTATATCACTATCACTATCACTATTTGAGAGCTGCTGTATAGTAGTAGTATTGATAGTGGCTCCAGGTTGACTTTCAATCTAATTGTTGTTTGTAATTGTATAATTATAATTATCATCATCATCATTATTATTATATCCAAATTCTTCTGTATAAATTATGAAGCTGATATAAAAACTACTACTACAGAAATCTTGTAAAAGTGGCTGAATGAAACTATTGTTTGTTCACAATTTCACCTTTGGTTAATTATCTCGGTTCTCAGTCCCCACTGCATTGATTTCCCCAGTGATTGATGGCTTGTTTTTGGCTATAGTGAAATTGGATAGACTGCATGTGACATACCATCAACTTTTGCCTGTTGGATTTTCTCAACTATATTTGTCTCTTACACTAGGTGTTGATGTAAAACTTTTGTATAATGTCATTTTCCAATGCTTTGGTCATTACACTATACACATATTCTGATATTTGATTACCTTTTTTGTACAATTCAAGGTTAAAAGGAGTGTGAAAGTTCTCAGGAACAAAGTAAGAAATTAAAAATACCAATATTTTCTGAAAAATGTATTTATTGTTATGAAAATATGACTGTAAATAGTTGGATGTCATGTGTACACTTCTCTCTTATCCTCATTTCCACAATGACTGTAAATAATTGGATGTCATTTGTACACTTCTTTCTTATCCTCATTTCCACAAGTGACAACTGAAATCCCTACAGGAGGTAGCAGCAAAATAGATAGACACTGGACCGCTGCCTTAAGAATGGACAAATTGTACTGTGTTTGTTGTTTCTAGAAAACAAAACAGATAACGGAGATTTTTTGGATATTCCTAGTACATTTACATTATAACATTATTACTGCTAATGATTAATCTTAACTACAACACTTATACACGTTTTTGGGTGAGATACCTTAGATTTAGAATGAATATATACCTTTCATTAATCCATGACCAAATTGGAATTTGCATATTGTGTACTACTGTGTTGTACTTGGAAAAATTGTTGGGTTGCATGGTTGAACTTGAATAGTGTTGGATTTGTCCGTTGGCTTTATCTTTTTGAAGTGTTCTGACATTTTCACGTTGGTCTTTAATTGCATTGCAAGTAAAGCACAACTTTTTTTAATTGCTATTTTTGTCTTTGCTATCAAAAAAGACAGGACTGAAGAACAATGCAGCCACGTCGTCATGCCATATTTATTCACATGAGAACAATGTATCACCCCTTCATCCTTTCCAAGCCCCATGAGCCACCCATGTGCTATTCCATTTGTAAAACTCGGACATATACACTAGACACGACATTGATACTAATACACGTTAACATCATTAATTATTTAAGAAAATAACATAATTAAATGTAATCATATTCATCAATGAAGAAAGTACCTTATTTGCTTTATTTACTACATGAAATGTGAATGTTGATAAAGTAAATGTCGAGCCATTAAGAAATGCTAATTATCAAATGACTCTCCAAATTACTATCAACTTATTTTATCTAACTATGAATCATCTCAGTAAATAAGTATTGATTTTATAAACTTTGATTAGTTAGGCATGTAAAAATCAAAATAGACATCGTGAATACATTTGAGTCACAGAAATAGGGTCCCAAATGGACAAAGAAATATAAATGAATACGGACAGCCCTTCCTTTCTCAAGCATTCTAGACGGAGATAAAAAAGACAGAATATGCCCAAAAAAAAAAGAAAAAGGAAAAAGAGATAAAATACATTTTTGTCCCTTTATTATTTATTATGTGACCTTTGTGCAAAGTTAGGCCAACCCTCTTGCATACAATTTCTTATCTTCTTCGTGTACTTTCTCTTTTCAAATTATAAGTCACTTTGAATATTTTACTATGTAAATAAATAAATGTATTTAGTTTTATATAGATAAAAGAAATTATGAGTTACTTTATAAAAGTATTTTATCGGCATGAGGAATTAATAGTGTACAGAATTTTGGGTGTAAATCGGGTATCCTCCACGCACAACTGCAGAGACTAATTCCTCGAGCATTGTGTGACCCAAATGCGACGGCACACTCTCTTAAGAGTTTTAATAGTCTAGAGAATTTAATAGAAAGAATCATAAGAATTGGTCATGAGGAGGGGTAGAAACTCGAAATCTCACATTGAGTTTTGAGTAATCTAGAATTGGACACAATATCTTCACCAAATGGTTTTAAAAATAAGTTGTAAGTATTGCTTATCTTATATGTCGTTAACATCCATTTTTTCATCCGATGCGAGATTTTACCCACACTTATATACCTATAAGAGGTAGATTTAGGAAGAGGCTAATGTTACACTTTACTGTTTGTACAACTCATTTTTTGTCACTGAGAAAATCTTGCACATTACAGGACTAAGACAGCAAATCATTTCGTACATGAAGACACCCTTTTGTCTGCTTTAAATGTTTCATTCCACATGAGTACACACACATACAAACACACACAAATTAAGAGGAAGAAATGCAAGCCTTATGGTTGTCTTTGAAAGACAATGTCAAATGTGGAAACAAACTCACTGATGTAATAAGGCAGGCACCAAAATTTGGCAAAGGGAGTAGCTATGTTCTACAAAAGGAGAATAAAATGAACAAAGAAGATGAAGATAATGCCCCTCTCATGGAAATTACAGCTAGGCTAGTTTTTTCCAAGCCAAACAACACACAGGCTCGGCTTTTCGGTAAAGTGATTGTTGCTTCTTTTAAAGTACGTTATTATTAATTGAAGTGATATTAATGACCGTTTAAAACCATGTCTAAGAAGATTTAAATCATGTCCGAGAAGTTATGTAGTCAAGTTCTTACTACTGACCTCCTTTGGAAAGAGTTTGTTGTTCCTATATGCATGAACACAATATAACACATAATGTAGCAAACTATTTCAGAAGATACTAATTAGAGCAGTTCATGTGCAGTATCAAACTTGTTTCCATGGGTTTAACAAAGTCTCTGCTGCCTTAGATGTCAAGTTTTTGATGTCGCTGCCGCGATTGTTTCTCCTCCGTCATTATTTATTAGCACTTTTCACATTTATTACATATATCGGAAAAAAAAACTTAACAGTATAATTAAGGTGTGCATTTAGTGTATGACTATTACTAAATTGTACTTTGTGTATAACTTATAATCTTTTATCATTTTATTTACTATTTATTTTTATGTAGGAAGTAACTACTAATTAGTTCCTCCACATTGTTAAATTTTGGCAGAGCTTGGTATTGGAGACCCATCAAGAAAAATTGTTGAGATGATATTTCAGAAAGCATGGATGAACACCGCAAAGCCACTGAGGAAGGTTAGAACAGTTCTAAGGGTGAGATACTCAGAAGAAGTTCTTGAAAGATTTGAGAAATATAGAGAAAAAGTGAAGACACAGTATCCAAGGCATCCAAGAAGCACAGTAGATGGAAATGAATTGTTGAGATTCTATGTCACAACAATGAGATGTTTCCAAGGGAAACCTATGAAGAAAGTTCATGATCTTTGTAAAGATCCATCGTGTCGATTTTGTCAAGTAATTCAATTCAATTTTGATGCGGAACACGCGGAGATTCTGTTGAATACATGTGAGAAAGATTTGAGTAACAGAAAAAGTGTCAATGCAAGAGTGAAGAATGTGAAAAGAGTTTTAATAGTTTGCAGGATAATTGCTGGAACTTCAGTGAATGAAGTTGATGGTAACTATGAAGAATGTTCTGAGTGTGACTCAACTAGGCTAGGAGAAATGCAATTTAGCTTAGAAAGATTTGTAGTGAAAAATCCTAGTTCTATTCTTCCTTGTTTTGTCATAATTTTCAACTGACATGTTTTGTAGGTAAATTGTCACTATTCGTTTTTATCTTTGGTGAAGTGCATCCATATTTGAGAATGTACAATCCTCCTTGAATTTTTTAACACAAAGGGCCTGTTTGGATTTATTTATTTGAACTTATGTACTACCATAAGTACTTGTGAGACTCTTTAGGAGAGCTTATGACACATGTATAAGTTGTTTTCACCTTATTTCTTTAAGGACTCCAAGATAGCTTATGAAAACAACTTTTAACTCATATGAAAACTGTTCGACTTTATTTTATCTTTGATTAAAAAAAAAGCTTTTACATAAGCACTTATGCTATAAGCATTCAATTAATCTGTTTTGCCAAACAACACACGAATCTAGTATGCTTTATATTAAATTATGAAATTATTCTACCAAGTTAAGCATACATCTACTAGAAGAAATTATTCTAGGAAAGAAGTTAAGGATAATACATATATAGAGTCTTACATTACAAAATGAACCAGTTGTCATTTGAGTATCACCTCCAAGCACTAGAGGTAATAAGAGGTTGATTCATCCAACCAAGATAAAGAGCACCATCTTTCTCTTGTAGAGTATAATGTCCTTGGTAATTTTCTAGAAGATTTTGTATTGAACAATTAATATAAGAGCTTAATGGATATGGTACGAATCCAGCCGTTGTGAAACATGATCTCCACTTCTTCAGAACCTCGTGACGTTCAACTCTTTCTGCGCCTTCACATGCTACTAAATTGACCACTTCGCGAGCCAAGCAATGCTGTTCTACATTAATCCTTTCTCTGTGCTCCCTTGGCAAAGCAACATCAATTGATTCAAAAACTGCGAAGTAGTAGTTCATTGTCTCGACAAAACGTGCAAAGAAAGGAAGCTCGTTGGTATTTGATTCTTGCTCAACAAGAGTCACTACCTTAGGAGACAAACATTTTGCCAATCTCACCAATCGATCGCGATGATTCTTACCATCATGTACGTTTTCATCCGGTACATGGTGCAGCATCATGGCAAAATTCACCGCAATAGCTTCACCGCGACGAAGTTCAAGGTCTTCAAGTCTCACCTCAGAAGGACTAGCCCCAATAGCATGAAACTCAAATGCTACATTATATGACTGCGCAAGTTTTGACAACCTTTCTCCAACAATACCAAGTCCTCCTCCCCTAGCATGAGCTGAAGTTGAGTCATCAAAACCGGTTATTCTGATCTTCGGCGGTCCTCCAGGTTTTCCAGCAAGTGCTTGGATTAGACTCATCCACTGAATTCCCTGATTAATTTGAAAATCAATTATATGAATTTCACTTTCATCTTTCAAGGCTTCAGCAATTACACCATTTGCTGACATATATCCAAATTTGAGGTAAGGACAAATTTCATAAAGCACATGCATGTGTGAGAGTAGTTCTTTACTAGTAGCAGTTATAGGCTCTTTGCATTTCAAGGATTTGTATATTATGCTTCCTGAAGAAGCAATTCTTGCAACAAGAGCTTCCAACATGTATGCTCCTAACCTTTGGATTGGATTTCCCGAAACCGAAACCATTTTCGACAATTCTGACATTAACCATTCAGCTGTTTCCATATCATTTTCTGATATTGCTTTTGCACAAGTAAAAAGAATTTCTTTCAAATCCCCTTTAGATATCATCTCAATCATTTTGTTCCACTTTTCCGCCTCTACCAAAAGTGGATCAGATTCTTGTTGAATTATTACAGTATCATTATATATGTCTAGCATATCTGCAGCATCTTGTCCTAGCATAGCATTTTCAAGCTCTCTTATCTTGTGCCACAAGTCATCTTGGTTATGTGTCAAGCAAGATTCGTTCTCTAAAGAATCATTGATGATTTCAAGAGAGTTTTGTGACGTGAACGTGTAAGATTTTGACTGTAGCTTCGAGACCGGACTATTGTTAGAAGATTCAAGGGTTTGTTCTAAAGCTTGAAATGAAGGGTAGGTTGAATGGCTACCGTTATCAGAAGATGAGTAGTTTTCGAGATTCTCATTTTGCAGGAAGCAATATGAGTCTAGATTTTGTATAGGCTCGATGCTGAACATGCTAGAATCATATGACATTTTGTGATTAACAGAAGTTTGCATTGAAAAGTATCTGTTTCTTTGAATGCAGTGTTTTTCTGATATTAAAAACCTTTAAACTTTTCTGATTGCTCGATTTGTTCCGGAAATAAATGTGGTAGCTTCTACTTTTTAAACTGTGCAATCATCTTAATCCAATTTCTGAAGTATTCTGCAGAAGGGGTTGCACAGAAATTAAAACAACAAAGATAGATAACTAAAGCGGCAATTCACCATAGCTATAGTCCTATAACAAAGATACAGTCTCAGTTCTTATAGGAAGCTTGTAGCTATGAAGCACAAACACGCACGGACACCAAACTGACACTGACACATCGAGACTAGTAATAATTTGAGAAAATAAAATAACTGAATATAAAACAAGAGTCAGTGTCATGTCGAACAATGACACGTGTCGGGGTGCTACATAGGCTTTTAATGTGAAAATGTTGACTAAAATTGGTATAAGGTGAATAGTTAAGGTTTATTGGATTATTATATTACTCAATTAAAAGATTTAAAGATGCAAGAAGATTATATTGAAGTGTAATCAGCCATGTTGAAACATGAAAAGCAATCATTCACTAATCACGATCTGTAATTTTCATAATCTACATGTGCATAATATTAGTTCTTTGAACATAACATAACAGAAACTTTTATCATTAAATTCTCTGCTTTAGTTTTTCACTTTCTTCCACATGTTATTGTTCATGCTTTTTAATCTGATCTAATGAAAAAATGTAAATTGGTTCAGACAAATCAAACCAAATAACAAATTTTGGAAAACCAACTACTACTAAAAGCAAATCCTTTTCTTTTTCCTTTTTTGCTTTAATTTTTCTTCATGAAAAAAGTAAAAAAAGAAAGAGTTGTTCATAAATGAAAAGCTCTCAATATTCAATAATACTATAGTGATCCACTGAATATATTCCCCTTAGAAAATTAAAAACAAATTCAATTGATAAAAAGCTCATTAAACACCAGAAGGGGTTGAAATCTGGAAAACATTTAAAAGTTTCAGCTTTCATTAGCAATAATTGCCTTACAATAGTTTTTTTTTTCTTTCTTTCTTCCAGATCAAGATATATAACAAGCAAAAACACCAAATAAAATCACTTGCTTTCACACCAAGCAAACAAGATCAGTTCAATAGTTTCAGAGAGTCTCACCTTAAATAAAATGGAAACTATATATGATTTGAACTGTAGCAGTACTGACCAAGCTTCCTTGCAACCAAAAAAGTAATTAGAACTTTGCATTCATATGCAGCTAGCTACTACATAGAAGTTTTGTTTATATGATACGATTCAAAGTTGTAGGATAAGTCCAAATAAAAAGTGGTTGTGTGATACTTTTTTAATAGGATCTTTAGCCAAGCAATATGAACACGTCCGTTTGTTTTTTTATTAGACAATATTTCCTCACATGTCCATTTTTAATATAAAAGATAAGTAATGTATATAATCTTCAGAATGCATGATGCCAAATGCATGACGACATAGCATTAATTAAGAAGTTAAAAAGGTAAGAACAAATCCCAATTATGCTTCTTAATGATTCGTATGATTTAAATTAAACATTGTTATCTCAAATTATTGTTTAAGTAAAGCATTAACAACCACCAAATATTTTCTAGAAACTATTCCCACCGGTCTCAAATATAAAAAAGATTCATTTTTTAGATTCATTAAATAGTTAATGTATCTGGTCTACATTGTAAAACAGATATATTAATTATTCAATGAACTTAAAAAAGGAATATTTTCTTATATTTGAGACCGGATAGAATATGTCACAATGTTCTATCATAAAATATATTTTGATACAATTTATTAATCATCAAAACCTTTTTAATAATTTCTCTAATAATTTTTTTAGGTTTTCCTCTAACTCTAGTGATTTGACTGTCCCCACTTGTTATATTCTTCTTACTAAGACTATTTTTTATCATGTTTTCTTCTTTGCAACTCTCTCTAATATTTTTATTTCAAATCTCGTCTCATCTAGTCTTACCATACATCGAAGCAACATCATTATTTCCACTAAGTTTATTTTATTTTTGTAAAGTACATTTTCTAAAATTTACTTTGGGATTTGGGGAATTTTTTTTTAGTTTTTAATTAAATAGATCATACAATTATCAAAATTAGAAATACACAATTTATAAACAAGATTAATTTCACTATGTTTATTTTATTAATGCAGATTTTATTTTAGTTTGGTCAAAAGTCCGTATTATGCGGTGTTTGTTTGAAAAAGAATAATAAAGGCAAAAAGGATTTCGTCGGCAAAACGGTTGTCGTTTTAACACTGCCTCACGCGGTTGTCTCTTTTTCAAAACACGACAAAAATATTTAGACACATTTTAATACACTTATTTAATTTTCCCTCAAAAAAATACACTTATTTAATTTCATTGGGTCCAACTAAATTAAGAGCATTCGGTCAAAAAAAACTAAATTAAGAGCATATCTACTATGAGTTGAAATCCTCTCGATTTTTTACTATGGTAAAACTTAATTTAGTTTTTATCTTTGTTACTTGGCTCTCAATTTAACCTCAAATCATCAACCATATATCCCCAATTCTATATCGTGATTAACTTTGACTATTGACTTAAGATCAAAATGTCCGAATCACACACAAAAATGATCTCAATTGTCGATCTAGATCGGACGGTTGAGAGAACACAGTTACAACAAGGTATCAAATTCATGCTATGTAGCTTTGCATGTTTCGTAAGTACCATTGCAAACAAAAATGTTTGTATTGTTCCTCGAATGTTGAAAAGTGAAAACCCAATTTAAGTTTGACACCTACTCTCGTGTTTTAATTTCCACTTTGTGCGTGCCTTGAATAATGATGTCATAAATCGTTATATTGGATGACATGAATTTTTTGTCAGCCATGCGTCATTGATTTTCATTAATATATAGAGAGAGAGAAAAAAAATCTTGAAGCTATATTTTTTTTTGTCGAGTAAATCATTATATAAATGTATATTTTTTGAACACATACACGTATAGACGGTATGGAGTTACTCTTGTCTTGGAAAATTTAAGATTTAATTGTGAAAATTTTATGCAAGATTTACCAACAAATGAGTTGGAAAAATTACAGAACAATAGTCTAAACATGACCGCGTTGTAAAGTGAGAAAATTAAGCAACAAAGTTTCAATGCATAGAACATTTCAAGTCTAAAAATTGTGGATGCATAAAGCAACAAGGCATAATAATATATTTCGTTGGTTCTTAAAAGCAGCAAGGAATAATGATATATTTCAGAGTAAGAAATGTTCATGATAATATTTACGACATTATCAAGTAGTGGTATTAGTTGTTGATTAGCAAAGTAAAGTCTTATCTTACCACAAGATCCACATGTGGATAAACAAAGATGTATATACTCTACAAAGTCAAAAGCATATAAAGTTTATTGAATTAATGTTTGAAGATAAGTTGATAGTATGATTTTTATAAAAAGATGGCTTATGAAGAAGGATCGTAAGTAATTAACGAATTTTTCATGAATAATTTACCTTAAAACACGGTGAAACAGCAAATAATAAGCAACAAGTTATTGTTTGAACTCATAATATTTATGATCAAATCCATAATATACGAAATCACTAAATCAATGTAATATTTTATTTTTGGTCAAGTAGTCTATCGGTTAGAATTTCACCTTTATAAGGTGAATAAATAATGTGTACGGGGTTCAAACTCCGACCGATGCATATATTATAGTATAATGTTCCTATCAACTGAGTTAATCTCACGATACTTATGAAGTCCAAGACTTTCTTTCTATTACTATGAGTAATTTGAAAATAAATGAGACCAGCATGATTGTTTTGCAATTCCATTGTTGGAATCACCAAAGAAATGCTAGATTTGACCATCATATCACATTTCTCAATTCACAAAGACAAAATATGATCTTTGATTAAAACATAACACACATGAAAGCCTGAGTCATGATTTAACTTCAACGAAGATGATGAGAGAATATGCAAGGGTGAAGGGAAGATAACATTGTTAAAAATTATCTGTACTCATGTCTGCACCCAAATAAATGAGATTGCTCTTTAAACACCTAATGATTGCTCACGAATACCTACCGATCACCAATTAACTACCATTTAATACTTTTTAAATCGGTTAATGCACTTTTTAAACCGGATTATATGATTTAAAAAGTGTGTCGCTAGGTGCCTAAATAACAACTTGACCCTTTAGCAAACAAAAAAGGGCCCAACTTTAAAGAATGGAAAGCCCAATTCTAATCGAAGAAAATTTAACGAACTAATATCTAATTGTTACATAATACAGATTCAACTAGTATTTTGAAAAAAAAATAATAGTATCATTAAGAGCATTTCCTTCAATAAAATAGTATCATAAAGAGCATGTTTGGTATATACTATCTCCGTCCCATAATAACTGAGTCATTTGTAAAAGAAAATATTGTCCTAAGAATATTGATCTATTTTACTTTTCAATACAACATTAATGACTTTTTTTCAATTATAACTCTAATTAATACTACTTTTACTACTTCCAATTCAATATATTTTACTTTACATTTATAATAAAGAAAAATGCACAGATACTTGACAAAGACACTCAAAACCATTGTCCTTTCTCTTTCATTTATACATTTTTCTTAATCTGTATGGAATTGTCAACTGACTCAGTTAAACTGAGATGGAGGAAGTACTATTTTTAGCAAATATAGCATTCATTCATTTTCCCCAATAAGGTGTATGATGTTCTGAATAATACTGTTTGCGGTTCGTATTGTTCGTTGCAACACACGTACTGGAATTTTAAACCGTTGTAGTATGATTGAACAATGTTATATAAGACATTAATTAGAGAAGAATCTTCTCCAAGTTTTCCAAAATTGCCAAATGCATATTATAGTTACGAAATACAAGTCTTCATTTGAAGTATTCACGTGTTTATACATATATCTATGGATAACATTTATAAAAAAAAAATTGTAATTTTTTTTTAACTAAAATTTGAAAACAAAAGTTCATTACATGTCTTTTTTTTTAGCAAAACATAATATCTTTATATTACCATAACAACAAAGATCTTTGACTCAACAAAAACATAAATAATGTTTGTTACATTTAATGTATAATAATCTCACATGAAAGATATTTATCTTATACCTGAATAATACAATGAATCATATTATTAAGGGTTAAATAAATTTTTGCTCTATGTAAAATTAGCAAATTTCGATCTTAGTTCCTATATAAAAATGAGCAAATTTTTGATCCCTAATAAACTTTTTATCCACGTTTTGACTTTAATCTTTAACGTTAGATTAATTATTAGTTGACACAGTGGATCCTTTAAAACAGATGGTGTAATGTGTACTAGGACACCAAATCCCTAATTTAAAATATTATCTTTAACAAATATTTATTTGTTTTAAAATATAAAAAAATGATGTGGTTTGAATAAATGGGTTAGAATAATAAAACCCTATAGACTACTAAAACCCTATTTGAATAATGGGTTTGAATAATAAAACCCTATAGGTAGTGCAGTGATTTCAGAGAAATTAACATTAATGAGAATGTTTCTACTTTGATTTGGTGCATTTGTGACCTAAAAAACATGAGTTCGCATGTTTAAATTAACCATACATGAAGTGAGTGTGAAGGAAACATATCATCTGATTGACTAGCTAACATTAGTTTATCTTTGGACTCCTTCTAAGTCAGAGCTTCAACATCTCCTTTTTGATGACATTTCTGTCGCTTGCTTGCCTCGAAATGTTCGATTAATCGCTTTGTTTTTTTTCTTTTTCTTGGGCTCTCCCCTCTTTTTGTACCAAAAAAATGTTGTGATTTCATAGAATTACTAGGAAATACTTCTTCCTGTCACATTTATAAACAAAAAAACTATTTTTTAGGTTTATTGAATACCTAATGTATCTGGTCTATAATATATATATATATATATATATATATATATATATCAAATACATTAGATATTGACCAAACTTAAAAAATAGTTTTTTGCTTGTAAATGTGATCAGGAGGAGTAATATTCTGCTCAAAAAAATCGAAACAGGAAATCAGTTTATTATGTTAAACTAGGGGTGTCTGTTTGTTTCAACTTTAAAAAAAAAAATTATGTTAAAAGAATCTAGAGATTTTTTTTAGTGATTTAAAAAAAATATGAAGTTATTTTTGTTTGCCTACTACCAATAAAAAATTGATTTAAAAAATAAAAATGAGTTTTAATTTGTACATGTGTTACCTCATTGTT
>Ga0315913_1002393_pt1 | contig 21962 bp, 16 predicted proteins | sample MpolsnodulesMG_FD_207736 | JGI IMG/M metagenome (GOLD analysis project Ga0315913, IMG submission 207736) | Medicago polymorpha root nodule microbial communities from Los Angeles, California, United States - small nodules | ecosystem: Host-associated > Plants > Roots > Nodule | place: USA... | reverse complement strand
TTTTAAAATCCCTCCCCTCCCCTTGTGAACCAAACACACTTTTAATTAAAATATCTCCCCTCCCCTTCCTTCCGTTAAAATTCCTCCCCTCCCCTCCCCTCCTACTTCTCGAACCAAACGGACCCTTGGGGGTTTTTTAAGATTTTATTTTATAGGGGGTAAATTTTTTTTTTTTTACAGGATGTAAACCCCAAAATGACCTATATTACATGGGTAAAACACTATTAACCTTAATTGTTTCAGAGGTATCAAATTATTTAGTTGCGACAAAGAATTTATAACTCGATCATGCTTACATTAGTTTCTCCTAAGTGATTTAAGTGTCGTGTTAGATAAATAGGACATTGAGCCAAGAAATTGTTCTTAGTTTGTTTTGCTAAATTGTCGTAAGTATAAAGTTTGCATTTTCCTTATGGATATAACATCTAAAGAGGTTATTCAAAAAATTCTTATATTTTAATCATCGTCTAGTTTAAATCAATTTACTTTCAATCTGCAAACCATTAGTGCAAGAACAATCTTCAATAGGTCCCAAGTCTTATAAGTCACCCCTTGAGGATTTTAAAGCAGTATAGAAATCAGTAATTGATCTTTCTTCTTGTTTCATGGAATGAACTTCTTGTAGAATATACAAAAATGAAAGTAATTATTGCCTGTATTTTTTATTTTAAAAAGTTAAACCAAAGTGTTTCTTCGGTAGACACCCTAGACATGCTTGTTCACTTTACGAGTGGGTAGCAGAGTCAATTCTCTATTTGCACCAAAGTGTTCTTTGTAGGTGACATATATGTGGGGAGTTTGGGGGGTTCCCGGCCTTTAGTGTTGCTTCTATGGGTGGGGGTTTCAAGTTATATTGTCTTCCCTTTGGTGTGATTCTGGAGTTTGTTTCACTCATTGTGGTGGTTTAGTCTTTTCTTTCGGGGTGGTTGAGGTCTCTGTGTTTGGGTGGGTTGTTTTTATTTGGCGTGCATGCTCTTTTGACAGCTTTAGCGACTATTTTCTTGTGTTTTGTAGAGATCTTTTGTAACCATTTTCCTCTTATATAAATTCTATTAAAAAAACTAGAAGCAATTAAAGGAGATAGAACTCGGTTTATCCAAGAATCGACCATACCATTACAATGCACCCGAGAATAAAAATTTGCATCGTGTTCGGTCGGAATAGGTAGATTTCTATTCATGAATTTCAATTTGTTCTTGGCTAATAACGCTCTTTTGATAGATTTGCTCCAAGATTGATAGTTTATTCAAGTGATGGGAGGTGAAACAAGGACAATTCCATGATTTTAACCTGGATGCAAAGAACATGGGAAATTAAAATGCATTGGGATAAGCATATCACCATTAGTAGAATTTTGAGAAAGAGAGATTGAATTGTTTAGATCATCCATGGAGATGATGAACAGGATGTGATTGAAGCGGAAGATTGAAAATATTCACTCATACCATATAGGGAAACCAAAGAAATTGATAAATGAGAATCTAGTATTGAATGCTTGATTAAAGATAAGTAGAAGCAATTGTACAAGGATATTAACTTTAACTAATTATGGTATTAACCTGTATTGCAAGTAAGAAAGTCTAATAGGATTTCACTCCTTTGTGGAGGATCTCTAACTGGCCTATCTTCAATCCTCATGGAAGATTAAGAATGTGGTGCATTCGTTCGACATCTATCTTAATATTTGTTCAATTAAGCTATATCTGATTCATCCATCTCTTAATTTCTTGTTTGATTTCTATTTTGAACTTAATTGTATGATTTCCTTTGGGTTTTGATTGTATTTGATTTTGCAATTTGGATCCTTTGTGTTCCTTGATTCATGGATCAATGACTGACCAGCAAGTAGGTTTAGAATCGATTGGAAGAACCAAAATTTATGAATAAGGTATCATTCCTTTCAATTATGATAGTTTTTCTTACGTTTTTAATTATTATTTTAAGCAAGGATTTCTTCTATGAAGAGTGCTAGTAACATAACTCCTTTTTCAGTGTATTTTCTATGATTGAGTAAACTTTACGAAGACTGAGAAAAATTTACGAAGAAAGTAATGTGAGTTTGATGAATTTTATTCGATCATAAAAAGAGTATTGGAGAGTACACTGCAGTATCTTTGGAGAGAAGATTAAAATAAAAGGATAAAGTCCATAAATTCAAGTCATGTTTTTTTTTTTAGGAGAAAATCCAATTCGTTAAGTTGAAAAGGTGTATTTTTTTTTTTTTTTTGGAATTTCTCTTCAGACACTTAGCAATTACTCACATACACTTAAAACGTTTCGAGTCCCCGTGAGCTTAACTTGGTTGGTAAGGACAACACATAATATATGCAAGGTCCAGGGTTCGAACCCCGGACACCACAAAAAAAAAACGCTTCGGATGATAGTTAATAGTTGTTCAGACACATTTTAAATTGAAATTTCTTTTTAGGCATCTATCAATTGTTCATAGACATCTAAAACACGTCGAACAATAGTTAATTGTCGTTCTAACACTTTTTTTTGGTAGATAGACGAGATGACAAAGCCATCATAAACTCACACACACAAAGTGGAGGTATCGGGGTTCGAACCCCGATCATGACGTCCGACTTAACAATTTTGACATTTTTACCAGTTGAGCTAAAACTTATGGGACCCGTTCAAACACTTTTAAATCGGTTAAACCAATTAATTAACCACTTTAAAAATGTTGAACGGTAGTTAACTACCATTTTTGAAGCGAATACCAATTAATTTCCATTTTGTAGGTGCTTGTGAGCAAATGCTAAGTGTCTAAATAGCAATCTTTAAGTGTACTATAAGTAGAATATATTGAAGTCCATTTCTTATAACAAAAAGTTCAAATGCTTTGTAGACATCTCAAAAGATTTAACCATCAATCATAAAATACATGAGACGAATTTCAAACTACTTTTTCTTTGAACCAAGGTACGTTTTTTTATTAACATGTTAAACCCTTCAATATAATCTCAGTTTATTGGATGTTCAAACCGAACCAATCAAGAAAGACCGTAAACCAAACCACCCAAGCTGAAATCGCAAAAAACCGCATTTGTTTCGGATGCATTTGAACCATTTTTTGACTCAACCCCACGGTTTGGTTAGGTTTGCGGTTTTTATTTTACCAACCGAACTAAATCACACCAAACCGCAACATAAGGGAAATATTAATTAAACTTATGTCACCCAACCCAATACTCATAGAAACTCAATGAGAACTTTTATAGAATGACATATTTTAACTCTTGTTATGTTTCTTATTTGTTTTTTTATTTAAAAATGTATTTATGTGCTTTAGTTTGATGCTACTTGTACTTTTTGCAAATATGTTTATGTTAGATATATATCTTACATTATAAAAGCTCAATGAGATTTTTTAGAAAATGATAAAATCTTAGTCTTTTGCATTTCTTATCGGGTTACTCTTTGGTCTGTTTTTAATTCGGTCTATGTTGATGACAACATTGTTGGATGTTCAAAACCGAACCAATCAAATAGAAAGACCGCAAACCAAACCACCCAAGTTGAAACCGCAAAAAAACGCATCTGTTTCAGATGTATTTGAACCATTTTTTGACTCAACCCCACGGTTTGGTCAAAACAGATGTTATCATGTTTGGTTGATGTTATCGTTCCTAGGTTTTCTGATCATTGTTCAGACCTGTTGAGATCTGCAGATTTTGAGGTTTCAGGTTCGCCTCTAAGACAGTTCAGTTGAGACGTCCTTTAACCTAGAGTGGGGTGACAATTCAGTTGAGACGTCCTTTAATCTTGTCATTTTGCTCTTGATTTAGTATAAAAAAACATTGGTGGATTAAAATGAAATGGTAATGTTGGATGTAACTTGAAACATTGGTGGAAATAAGTTGTATTTAACTTTTTAACTTGATTTTAATGTTGGAACAAAAAATTATGTTGTGTCATAAAAAACCGCAGCATTCGAACCAATATGGTTTGGTTTAATTTTAATTTTAAAAGACAACCGAACCAAACCAAACCGTATACTTTTTTTATCTTACGGTTTAAAAGTATTTTAACCTCAAAACCGAACCAATTTACACCACAAATCCCCCTAATTTAAATGTGTAGTTCGTTTAACTATTGACCCTAAAAATCAACGGTACTAAAACCGTTTAATTTTGAAAAAACCCTTTAGTTTAATCGAGTACCCTGAAAGCTCCCCCTTTCTTTACGCATAAAAACTATCTTCACTTATTATTATCAAAAGAAAAATTATGTTCACTTAGTCACAACAATACAACTTTTTTCAGTTGAGCAAATTTAAAAGCAACAAACAATGCAATACAAAGCTTTTTGTTGCATTTTGAAACGAAAGTGTTTGGATTTATAAATAAATAAGATTAAAAAATTTATGATAATCATATATTTTTCATAAAACCTTTAGAAAACTATATTTTAATGCCTTCCTAAAAAGTTAGAAATAATAACTTATGAAAAAATGCAGTAGACGCAACTACAATTGCTTACATCTATTATATTTTGAATCCTGGATAGAATAACCCTTAACCATACTTTTAAAATTCAAAGGATTAAAAAAGAACCTTATCAGTTTACTTGAGCCACTCAAAAATAAATTCTGATTCTGAAACACCTAAATATTCTAGGGAATGCAACATTCATCTTAACCAAATCCTTTACGCAGAACTCATAAGCAGCCAAGAAACATCATTCGGACATAGAAAATGCAGTTGCTTCAATTATCATCAACTTGAGTGTGAAATATGAAACTTGGAAATGCAGTTGTGATTTCTCTGCAAACAAAACAGTTTGAGAGAAGTTAGATGCTAGAGCATGGTAACAAGATCGTGTAATCAATGTTCAATTAAACATGTTTCCAATTCCTTGAGATAAAAAATAGATATATTCAAGATGCTAACTAGGACAAAATGAAAGTCATTATTCAGGCTTGTATATTAACTACATATAGTCCAATATTCCATCTCTAGATAATATTTTCTAACCATATCATACATGATACATGACTAGGGAATGTTTATTTATTTTTTTCAATTTTAACTTTACCTTGATAGTATATAGTTGCAAGACTTCCATCCCTGATTGACTAGAATTGCAAAATTGAAATGGTGTTAATAGCAACAAGAAGAAACTCACGTGAGATAGGGAAGAGTCATATTTGTCAGAAGGGATGGCTGCTGCATAGCAAGGTTCTTCCATTCTTCTTTGTCAATCTTCCCATCATGATTTGTGTCCACTTCCTCGAATGTCTGAAACATCAAGTCAAGATTATAATAGTACAAAAATGATTTTAGCTTGTCATAATCATCTAGTTGAAATGTACATAGTTTGCATATAACTTGCATGCTTGTTAATCTTTCTTTTCTTTCTATAGACTGTATCAAGAAGAGTGAAAAGGAAAATAAATTTTGTTGAAATAACTTAACATAAAAAGGAAGAAACAACTTATTAATTTCTCAATTTACCTAGACTTGTGAACAAAATAAGATTTGGCGTATGTATAGATTGTTATCAGATAAAAAAATCACCTTGTCAATGATGCCATTTATCATTTCATCTGAAAGTTCCATGTCAGATTCAGATAGAGTAGCTACCACCAATTGCTTTAACTATACACAAAATAAAAAATTATTAGCATGTAATGGAAGCAGAGATAGAATTACAAAAACTTGACCTATAAATCTAAAACAAGATTTCGATTGTTCATTAATGCATTGATTACTCAACACTATAAAAATAAATTAAATTACCTCATCCCTCTCAATATATCCTTGCTGTTTGAGATCATACACTCTGAATAAAACTGGAATAAGGGAAAGTTAGGAATTCACAACAACCATATGAATTAGGATTTGGATTCCACGCGGTTAATACACGACGGTGACACAATTATTGATCTTGGCCTTCAGATCTCAAATCAATGGTAAAGATTATATAAAAATAATTTAGTGAAGGTGTAATGAGAACTGACCAAATCTCAAATCAATGACCGAGATCAATTAACACATGTAACTGTGTGCTTTTCTAACTACATGGGATCCAGGTCCAAAAAATTGTTTGCTAGAAGATGCTAAAGTGTTGAACAAATATTTGTAACACTTACATTCAATCTTATCATCAATTGGTGCAATTGGATGGAAGACAGACAGAGCAGATGCAAACTCTTTGAAATCGAGTGCTCCATGGGAATTTGTGTCAAACATGTCAAACACCTACATAATTTGAAAACAACAGTTAGCACAGTTTTACCAATGTTCATATCATACGTATATAGCATGTAATATTATTTTCTATTTTACTTGGGAAGAAAGGTAAAAAGTTGCAAACAAAATCATGAGTGAAAGCTTTTACATACCCTCTCTGCAAACAGACTTTGTTTGTTGCTTGTCTTAAATAAGGCCAATTGAAATTCTTCCTGTCATATAATTATAAGACACTTTTGATTATACTGATCAGCTAGAACGAATCATTGAGCATGAGATGAGATTATTAACCTTAGTGATCAGTCCATCATCAACAACTGCACTGCTAATCTTCTTAAATAGTTCGTACAATGCTTCAACCTCGCTTACAGTAACTGCATTGATGGTAAAACAAGTTACTTCTGTTCAAGCCCTAACTTGCAGCTTAGTAATTGAAAATGGTAAAATCATATAGTATGATACAGATTCATTTCTACCTAACAGTTTCCTAGAATCCTGGTAAAATGATAGTATGATACAACCACCAAGAAGAAGAAAAAAACTGCTATTGCTTCACAGAATTTGAATGAACCGCTATTTTTCGAGATTGGAAACACTGCTATTTGCATGCCTAAAAACTTCCTAAGATCATAAAATGGAAATAAATATGGCAATGATCATAACATACAAACTGTTTCTCTGGAAATTGCTTCTGGATTTTTTAACCCACTAGGTGTCCGCTTCGAGCTTGACACTTCGGTATTACACCAATTTGACACAGCAAGCCACAGTTGTTTAAAGCAACACGTCATCTTCTTCTCCAAATATCAGCAAACTCAATACCTGAAACTCCCAAACACAAAGGAAAAAAAAAGTAAAGTTAATTAAATGTGCAAATATACAGAAAGGAAAAATTCTAATTTACTGAAATACATACAAGAGATACTGCAACACATATATAAAACAGATACAGAAGTCCATAACGTTTTAGTTCAAGTGTTCCTTTCCTCAATGCATGCAACCAGAGTAGTGCTTCAGTACTATTACACCGTTTTTACTACAGAATAAGTTGATAACAGTTCTCATCTTAAAGAAAATAATAGCAAGACCATGCAATATTAATCATATTTGTATTCTTGGACTATAAATTAAGCGCATTTGGATTGAGTGCAGTTGGTCATATCTAGACCCTCTGGTTAAGATTATACGTCCCCCTATTTCAAGTCAGGTTTTTAATTGTTTTGAAATCTAAATTTTGAACTTAAAATATTGATCGTCTGATGATCTTGATCAGACGGTCTAGATCTGACTGCAGTGCAGTCGCATCCTCTCAACTGCAGACAAAATTTGTCCAAATTAAGCTGATCAAAGAAAGAGCAGGAGCTTGGTTAACTTTGATTTGTTCCATCTTTGATTGAACAGACAAAGTTGGGCAATTTTCAACTAAATCTCCAAATTAATTAAAAAACATAAAAAAAATGCAAATAATTTGCATGAAAGCAGTGTATAGATGAATTATAAAAGTGAAGAGGAGTGAGGTTTACCATTCAGAAAAGCAGAGAAATGATAAGCTGGAGTGTCCTAGGTAATTTAGCATGTAATGAAACAAATGAAGAAGAGTTTTGGTTTATATATAATATATAAAATATATCACATAAAATTATATCTACATATGCTAGGAGAAAATGGATCTTTTTTTTTTTTTGAGTAATTGCAAAACTAAATATCACCAAAAAGCAAAAAAAAAATGTATTTAAAAAATAGGTGAGGTAAAATAATGGAAATAAGGACATAGATGGGAATATTAAAAAGGGAAAAAGAAATACTTTTGAGGAGAATTTGGAAAGAACCAAATTTAAAAGACAGAAACAACATTGTCATATAGGACAGAAATGTTTCACTGTCACTCATGAAAATTGAAAGACAAAAACAACATTGTTATATAGGACATAAACGAGTAATAGTTGATTTCAGTTTTTTAAGGTGATTGCACTCGAATTTTTAGTTTTATTCAAATCTTCAAAAGGAAAAAAAATACAGTAAAAGGGAAGGGAATTTTTTCTAATTAAAAGTATAAGAATGTAAAGTGGTTTCAAAAGTATACTGATTCAGAATGAAAGTTAATGTATTGAAATATTTTTGCATCAATATTTATTTTGAGCAAACATTAATATTATTTCTAATTACTTTGATAATAAAAATTAAAGGAAATTCTTCATAAAGTCTTTGAAACATTTAATGTTTTAGTATTTAATTAATTAAAAGATTACTAATGTTTTAGTATTTATTAAAATAATATTCATTTAAAAAATTCAACATCTGTATTTATGCCCAAATATTATCCTACACCCTTTTACATTTAAAATAATAAGCATTAAAAAATTAATATTCATAAAAGAAATTAAATTCTTGAATTTGACCCACAAAAAAAGTCATGTATTTTTTTTTGGTATAAACCAATGGACCAATGGCGAATTCTCCCATGTCGTTGCATATTTGCCGGTTTTGAATCCGTCATTTTAGAGAATGATTTTTTTTTAAGGAATTTTAGAAAATGAATTAAAATTCAATTTAAATATTATATTTTTCAAAATTTCTCAAAAGGAAAACTAAGAATGAAATGAAATAACGCTAACTACCTTTTTTTTCGTTTCTCGTCAAGTAGCCTAGTGGCTGAAGCTTACACATTTTAAATGTGGAGAAGTGAGGTGTTTGAGGTTCAAAATCCGACCCTTGTATATATTATGCATTGTCTCTACCAACTGAGTTAAGCTCACGGGGACCACCACACTAACTACCTTTTTGGTTGCTCATAAAACCATTTTTAACATTTATTTTGAATTTATATTGCATATTATGGTTAACTACATAAAAATTATCTACAAATTGTAAATATTTATTAAAATTTTGTATTTAACATCTTAAATATGATTTAATTAAATTGGGAAGTTTCCAAAGAAAAAAAGTTTTTTAATGAAGTTTTTTTATTAAATATTAAAAAAATTAAAAAAATAAAGTCTAAAAGTGATTTTAAGAGGAAAAAAATAGTTAGTGTTATTTTAATTCATTTTTAGTTTTCCTTCAAAAATGTTTTTTTTAATCTTAAAGTGTTTCTCAAAAATGACGGATTTAAATCCGTTTTTTTTTTGCGACGACATCGTAGAAGCTTATAACCTGTAGTATCCTTCGTGCACAATTAAAATGATTATTATAATAATCTAAATAATTCCCCAATCTTTAATTAATAATGCATGTATTCATTTTGACAACAAGCTTTGCCTTAAAATATTGAATTTCAATATGTTTGAATGCCAGACCAGAAAATTCAATATTGTATATAAGAAGAAAAAAAATTAAAAAAAATATAAATTAGTCCCTATAATTTTTCACATTGGTCCCTATGATTTTGTATATTGATTTTTGTATTACTCTATATAATTTGAATCTTAAATTGATCCTTATAGTTCTATCAAATTTTTCACATTGGTCCCTATAGATTTCAAATTTTGCAAATTGGTCTTAAATTGAATCTAACCTATACTTTTTTTTTCTTCCAACATTTCGATAACAGAGCCTATATGACTCATGATTTTAAATTATAATATGTGGTTAATAGCTATTGCTTCCCTAACATATATAAAAAGATATACTAATGCAAATATTTACTATGCTGTGAGACTTTTATTTTGGATTTTAATTTGGAGGCTTAAATAAGGTCTTGAGTCGTGTTATGTTGGGATGTGTCTGTTGAGTGTGTTTATCTTTTTTTTTTATTTGTTTCAAATGTTCATTATTTTGTATATAAGAAAGGTTTTGGGTGGGAAGGCTAAGTCTATATTTTGATTTTTTTTTTTTTTTTGTTTTCAAATTTTCATTATTTTGTATACGCAAACACACATTAAAGATTCTTTAAAAGGTTGTCTTTGACCTCCATCACCTAAGGCGACCAGCTGTATAGCCCAAAATCGAATATCACCAATTTGTGTCATTTTTCTACTTAAGTTGATCGAACCCATTGCATTTCAGACATTTTCAACTACTACACAAGAGATTAGTACATATTTACTCAAATCTTTGGTGTATGCGTTTTTTTCTTCTTCTATAGTTTTGGATTTGTTCGGATTTTCAAATATGAAATGCATTGTTCATCATTTCGATTTCTAAACTCCAAAATTTGTTCAAGGATTGAAAATCGCTAATTTATCCATAATTTTGTCATTGTTCCAGATATGGATACACACGCCGATTGAGTTAAGGGTAACATAATGTCCACTATTGACTCTTCTAGGAGTGAGTACATAATGAAATGTAGAGCCAAGAGAGATGGAACCTTTCACGACCCATAACCTGGGAGTGTACCAGAGAATGTCCCCGAGCCTGAGCCTGAGCATGCGCATGACCGACAACACGAGGTAGAGAAAGAGGGGGCACCCATTCAAGAGTCATATCATGGTGGCATGTCTGGCATGTTAGTTATTTCTCGTATGAGGACCACATGACCATATGCAAGTGGGAAGGCGAGATAAGAATCGTTCTCTTTATTTATTCCAATTGGTTTTCTTATTTTATATTACTTCTAATTTAATCTATTTCCAATTTAGGAAATGTATCAACAAGAAGAAGACCCTGTAGTTGAATACTACAAAGGTGGATTAATTCACACACAACACTAAGCTAGTGGATTGGAGGATCTTGCTACTACAAGATATAAACTGATTGACCACATCATCTTGACGACCTTTTATGAGAGGCCTTACTTGGAGACATCCAACTTCCTTCTCTTGGTTTGGGAGATGACATGACACTAGATGACATGTTCTATCCGCGATCGTTTACTAGACCATGAGCCACTAACCAGGCTTGATGTGGTCAACCTAATGATAGAGTTTATTGGTGCTATCTTGGAGGGCGCTGACCGACAAGTGGAGAAGACGAATGAGGCTCGTGAAAGGTTCAACTTCCTAGAACGTGATTTTAGGAAGCATCAACTTGCAACAATGGAGAGTGATGAGGAGGGTAATAAGTTCAGGAGAGAGCTGCACCAATGGTAAGTCAACATGGTGTACCTACACTTCTTGATGGGTACCACCAACTTCATAGACAAGAGCTTCACATATGTTGGTGTGGTGTACTTGGAGTATTTCGGAGATCTAGAAATGGTGGACAACTTTTCTTAGGGTATGATTGCCTTGGCTTATTTATATAGTATAGAGAGTTGAACCATGCCTCCTAGTATAGGAGAAAGCAGTTGGTTGGTTACATGATTGATTAATATATCTTAATCCACGCATGGATGGTCTACTTCTTTTAGGGTGTTAGCGCCGGGGATTATAACCTTCGTTACAATGAGGACTGAAACTCCCATGCAAGTATGACCGTTTTTCTTAATACTATTACAGTGGATTTTCTTTCTGGCTGAGATGCCCCCAAATGTAGGTGACATTGCACCGAACTGGGTTAACAAATACCTTGTGTTATTTCCTTCTTGCACTTTGCTTTAAGTTATTTTTTGTTTATTGTTATTTGTGTTGGTTGCGATGTCTTGACATTACATTCGACATTTCTAGTGTCCTGACATCGTATACGACATATATCACTACGTGCCAAAATATCAATATGCAATGTAGGGATTTTTTTTGCATTTTGAAATTAAATCTTTGCATTAAAAAATGAGCTTAATTTTTTGATAGACAACTTAATCTTTTGATGATATATATATATATTTTTTCCAAATATATATATTAATGCCTTCCTGGGAAGTTAGAAGAGAAATCCTTATAAAACAACCACAATAGACGCAGAAACAACAATCACTTACACCTCTTAAAATAAAATAAAAACAATTACTTACACCTTTTTTTATAATAAGAACAATTTCTTACACCTGCTATATTTCGAATCTTTGACCATATGGTCTAGCCTACGCCAAACCAATATCAAAGCAAGTTTTTTTTTTTGTTTGTTAAATAGCGAACGGCTAAAGGGTAATAAATTTTTAGAAGACTTTTTAACTAAAAATGCCAGGTTTCATGCCATAAAAAATGATTTTTAAGCTTATTAAACTTAGGTCTTGCAAAATGTTAAAAAAAATCCTATCAGTTTACTTGAGCAATTCACAGACCATAATGTCAAATAAATTCATTTCTAAAACCCACTAGTTCAAATTCTGAAATACTTTGATATTCTAGGTGAAGTTAATCCAACCCACTTATCCAATGGACAAACCCTTACATACCCAAAAACGGAAATGCGAAATTCAGTTGAATGAAAATATATACAAAAGTTCATAGTCCATCTTAACCAATTCCTTCATGCCGAACTCAGAAGCAGCCAAGAAACATCAATCTGATATAGAAGATGCAGTTGCTTCAATTATCATCAACTTGAGTATGGAATATGAAACTAGGAAATGTAGTTGTGATTTCTCTGCAAACAAACAATTTGAGAGATGTTAGATTGTAAAGCTTGGTAACAAAATGCTAATCAATGTTTAATTAAACATCCATTTCACCAAAAATAGATTAGGATTGAGAAACATGCTTCCTATTTCTTGAGAAACAAAATATAGATATACTCAAGATGCTAACTATGAAAAAATCAAAGTCATTGATTAGGATTTAGGCTTGTATATTAACTACATAATCCAATATCCTCAATAGTTTTAACGCGGCTATATTCTCAGGTATGAATTCAAACCCAAGACTTCTAGTTAAGCAGGAAGAGATTCAAATCATCTCATTAAAGTGCTCTTTGGTGAGTTGGTAGGTTTTTTAACAAATAGAAAGAGGCATATAAATAAGGGCATGCCGCTAAGAGAAAGAAAAGGTTTGCGGAATAACCACAGCCGCAATTGCGACCACATTTTTAAAGCATGGTATGCACATTCTAATATATAATAGCAAGACTTCCATCCCTGGTTGACCAGAATTGCAAAATTGAAATGGTGTTAATAGCAACAAGAAGAAACTCACGTGAGATAGGGAAGAGTCATATTTTTCAAAAGGGATGTTTGCTGCATAGCAAGGTTCTTCCATTCTTCTCTGTCAATCTTCCCATCATGATTTGTGTCCACTTCCTCAAACGTCTGAAACATCATTGATAATGTTAGCAATAGCTCTATAGACAAGATGATAATATTACAATAATGATTTTGGTCATCAAGTCAACATTAGTTTACATAATTTGCATATAACTTGCATGTTGGTGAATGTTTTTTTCCTTTTAATAGATTATAAAGAGTGAAAAGAAAAATAAAATGTGTAGATTATAACATAAAAAGAATGAAAACTTAATAATTAATTTCAAAATTTACCTAGACTTGTGGATTGTGAACATAATAAGATTTGACATACATATAGACTATAGTGTTATCAGATAGATAAATCACCTTGTCAATGATACTATTAAGCATTTCATCTGTAAGTCTCATGCCAGATTCAGAAAGAGTAGCTACCACCATTTGTTTCAACTATACACAAAATTTGAATTGCAAGTGTTATATCAGATGCATACCGATATAAGAAGCATGTTGGACTAGAGTAACTCCAAGGAAGCAAAATACAATTACAAAACTTGACCTATGAATCTAAAACAAGATTTTAGATAGTTCATTAATGCATTAATTGATAGTTAATGTTGAAGGTGAATGGATGCAAACTCCATTTATTCAACATCATATAAAAAGAAATTAAATTACAAATTACCTGCTCTCTGTCAATATATCCTTGCTGTTTAAGATCATACAGTCTGAATAAAACTGTAATAAGGAAAGGTTAGGAAACCATAACAAGCATATGAATTCGGATTCAGATTCAGATTCCATGCAGTTAATGTGTGACACTGTTATTGATCTCGGCTTTCAGATCTCAAATCAACAGTAAATATTTTTTAAAATTAATATAGTAAAGTTGTAATGTGAACCGACCAATCTCAAATTAATGGGCGAGATCAATTAACACGTGTAACGACTCTTTTCTAACTGCATGGAATCCAGGTCCAAAAAGCCTTCCCTTTCTAATATAAAAAATTGTTGTCTAGAAGATTTCTAAAGTCTTGATAAATATTTGTCACACTTACAATCAATCTTATCATCCCTTGATGCAATTGGATGGAAAACAGACAGAGCAGATGCAAACTCTTTGAAATCGAGTACTCCATGGGAATTTGTGTCGAACATGTCAAACACCTACATAATTTCAAAATAATAACAAGCAAATATTTACCAGTGTTCATATCATATGTAATATTATTTTCTATTTTACTTGGGAAGAAAGGTAATAAGTTGCAAACAAAATCACGAGTGAAAGCTTTTACATACCCTCTCTGCAAACAGACTTCGTTTGTTGCTTGTCTTGAATAAGGCCAATTGAAATTCTTCCTGTAATATAATTATAAGACACTTTTGATTATACTAAACAGCTAGAATGAATACCATTACCAAAAATTGAACAAACAATATTATAAAACAAGTTTAAATATCTTTCATTCTTTTATTTTTGAAACAAGAAATATCTTTTTTCCAGAAACTAAAAGTGAGAAATGGTATGTTTGCATGCCAAAAACGATAAATGGCCCTAAAACAAATACTTGTAGAACCATTGATCATGATATGAGATGACTAACCTTAGTGATCAGTCCATCGTCAACAACTCCACTGCTAATCTTCTTAAATAGTTCGTACAATGCTTCAACCTCGCTTACACTAACTGCATTGATGCTAAAACAAGTTACTTCTGTTCAAGCCCTAACTAGAAGCTTAATAATTTAAAATGGTCAAATCATATAGTATGATACAGATTCATTTCTACCTAACAGTTTCGTAAAATCCTATTGGTAAAATGATAGTATGAAAATCAAAACAGAAAAATAAGCAACTAGATTCAAAGCACAAACAGAAGCAAGTAAACCATGATAATTGGAACAAATTCAATATATATATATATGCTAATTCAAAACAGCTATCAACAAAGTTCATATATAAATGATTGGATTGTCTATTTAACAATGTTGTTAAATAGTGATGCTGTAGTGTTGTAGAGTAGCAGAATTTGAACAAATCGCTATTGTTTCTTGATATGCTATTTAGAATTAAATGTTTTCAAATAGCGGCGTATAGCACTATTTCATACCAGAATTTGAATGAAACACTATTTCCGCTATATGCTAGACAACACTGCAATTTGCATCCCTCCAAAGTTCCTAATTTCATAAAATGGAAAGTAATATGGCAATGATCATAACATACAAACTGTTACTCTTGAAATTTCTTCTGGATTCTCTAAACCACTAGGAGGCGGCTTTGAGCTTGACACTTCGGCATTACACCAATTTGCTACACCAATGCACAGTTGTTTCAATCCGTCTAAGCAACGCAACATCTTGTTCTCCAGCAGATATCAACAAACTTCAGAGCTGAAACTCCCAAACACCAAGAGAAAAAACTAGTTAAGCTAATAAAATGTGCAAGTGTAAAGAAAAGAAAAATTCCAATTTACTGAAATACAAGGGATACTAAAACACATATACAAAATAGAGATTATAACATCTATATGACTTAATACAATCAATATAATATAAACACTAGGATCTATACTTGACCAATAAGAAAAGCTCTTATTACACTTTATAAAAAAACTTAAACTTCTTGACAAAAATAAACCAAACATGCAGAACATAACATTTACATAAGCAAAGCGAATAACTATATAACAACCAGACATTGAATTGATGACTTTAAAATGTTTGAGCCGGGACAAAACCACGATCAAACTATTCAAATAATCAAACCGTAAGCAGTGTTGGTTCACAATGCAACTGGTTGAACCATCCGATTCAATTTAGTTTTAATACATTCCTCCTTATAATATTCATGGACATGTGGTAAACCTAATCAAGAGGTTGATCAAATATACACAAGAAAATGAGGGCAAGTCAATCATGGTACAAGTACTAGACATGTTTGGAATTGAATTCAACTTATATAAGGTAAACATGTTAACTAATTTAACAATAAGAATTTACACAAAATCCAAATTGTGATCACATATAGTTTTGGTGAATGTTTGTTTACGTTTAAATAGAAAGACACAAGAAAAAGATTAAATTGCATTCCGCTTTTGCTACATTGTGATCATGATGATTAAAATTTTAATATCTTGTTATGATTTCCAGAATGAAGAAAATTGGTTTATTTTTACAATACTAACTAGGTTGCGTAAAAATATAACTGATTCTAAACGGACAAGGAAATCATAAGAAGAATAAAAAGCACCTGGTGCTACGAAGTCTTTACCATGATTCAAGTAGAGTGTAATAAATCATGTGTGTCAGTATATAAATTTTTGTAAACTTGTATGAATATCAACTAATAATGAAGAGTTAAGTTTAGGTTATTTGGACCCAGTATTATGTTGATACTCAAGACGGACACACATCTAGTTTTTCTCTCACGGGTTTGGACTACCCAACTCTAGAAATTGAATTTAGGTTCTTTTCATGGGGATTTATTCTTAAAATAATCTGAAAGCCTGAAGCACCAGCCAGAAGCAATAGATCGTCAATGATCTAGTAACATTAATTCAAATAAAAAAAACCATTAAGGATGCCATGATCTTGCTACATCTATCACCACATGAATTGAATATGCCATTAAGCATATATATTTCATAATTCTTCAAGCAAGTGAAAGTAAGCATATCTATCAATAAATTAAAATTAATTGTGAAAATCTTCCTTGTTTTACTATCCGGAAAATTATAAATCAACACATCTACTTAGTGTGTCATTCATCATTGATTGAAAATTTAACAAGTTAAGATACGTAACACACCTAATATAAAAAAAAAATAAAAAAAAGTAAAAAATACGTAACACACCTATATCCCACTTCCACCCTCAAATTATTTTATCATGAATTAGTACATACAATATTATACTCAAAATATATAATGAAGTATAGGACAATTGATGTATATATATAATTAGGATTGATCAAATTACAACTGTAATATATTACTAGAAAAAGCAAAATTAGTGAGGGAAATTAGTGACGGAAAAAATAAAATTCCTCACAAATTTCTTGGTCGCAAAATTTAGTGACGGAATTAGAGAGAGATTTCACGTTTGCCCTCACTAATTTTTGTTTTTTTAGTAGTGATACTTGACTTCTATTACACTGTTCAACAACGTTATGAAAATTCTTGGAGAGCAAATGCCCTAGATGTCATCAATGTAGATCTGACGACAAGGGTGATGAATCAAATTACATAAGTGTAATACCTGATTAATTTTATATTGTTCAATAACGTTTAACATACTTATATTTAAAAATAAGTTGACGAAATTCCAGTGAGAGCAAATGCCCTTGATGTCATCAACATAGATCTGTCAACCTTGATTACTGAGTGCTATTATTTTGATGAAAATATAAGTTCAAGGTAACTAGATTAATTATTGATGAGAAAAAAAAAGATTACTTTCAAAATCATATGAATAATCACAGTTCCAAAAGCACATCACCAAATTCAGGCAGCCAAACACAATACCACCATAAATATGTTATTTTTACATCTCATTACAAAAACCAAGGCATCAACTTTGTAACACTATCTATGACCATGACTTGGACCCCCAATGTATTCAAATGGCACTTTGTTGAATCTTAAAGAAAAAAAATGCAAAGACCATGCAATATTAATCTGATTTTTATCTTTTAATTGTAAATTAAGCACATCAAAAGAGCAACGGCTGGTTAGCTTTGATTTGTTGCATCTTTGATTGAACAGATTTACAGCTAAATCTCCAAATCAATTAAAAACATAAATAAAATAAAAAACAATTTGCAAATAATCTACATGAAAACAGTGTATAAATGAATTATTAAAGTGGAGAGTAGTGTGGTTTACCATTCAGAAGAAGCAGAGAAATGAGAAGCTGGAGTGAGCCATGTTTTCCTATAGGTAATTTAGCATATGTAATGAAAAAAAGAGGAGGAATTTTGGTTGATATATGCACACATAAAATTATATATTATATATAATTGGATAAATGAGGATTTGTTTAATATCTTTTTAAGGAATTGACTAATTGAAAATATTTTTTTGGGTCAAAAGTTAAATTATTAATTTCAAAATTAAATATCCCTAAAAAGTAAAAATAATAAATGTATTTAAAAACTAGGTGAGGTAAAATAATGGAAAGAAGGGAAAATATGGGATAATATATGTTGAAAAGAGTCCTTTAAAAAATATAATGAAAAGAGAGAAAAAAAATACTTTTGGAGAGATCTCGGAAAGAACCAAACTTAAAAGACAAAAACAACATTGTCATATCGGACAAAAGTGTTTCACTGTCATTGACGAATAATAGTTGATTTCAGTTTTTAAACGCTATCATTCTCAAATTTTGTGCAATTAGAGATTCTATACATTCATGTAATCAACCAATCATATAATTTGATTTTGAGTTTTCTTTCAAATTTTATTTATCGAGTTTTAAATCAAATTCACCCATATTAATTCAATATCCATTCATTGGCTTCAAAGTAATTACATGGGAGAAAATTCAAAGTTGATGGTGGTGCATAAGAATCTTCTTTATTTTCAGCTTTTCATTTTTTATGTTGTTATGGAATTATGACATGCTTTTGTATTTTAATTTAAATCAATGAAAAATATTAAAAATAGTTTTAGTCAAATCTTCAAAATAAAATAAAAACAAAAGTGAATTGAATTTTCTATAATAAAATGTAAAATGATTGTAAAAGTACATTGAATAGGAATGAAAGTATTTAATGTATTAATATCATTTCTAATTATTTTGAAAAAAATATTAAAGGAAAATTAGTCAAAATTTTTTTTAAAGGAAATTCATTTTAAAGATTTTCAAACATTTTACATTTTAGTATTTGACTAATTAAAAGATTACTAATAAATTATTTATTTAAAGAATATTATTTTTTTAGGGTCAACTTAACGAGTCAACCCTATTAATTCACAAATTTTTGTAAGTGATATGTCTTAACGAGTCAACCATCCTTTTCTTCCTTTTTTTTATTAAAAATAATATTTTCCTTCATTTAATTAAGGCATTTGAATCTCTGCCAGTCAGCATAGGCCCATAGCCCTTGCTAACTTTAAATTAATAATAATCTTTAAGATTTTCGCTGATAGACTGACAACTATCATGCCTCTCATTGTTTCAAATGAGCTGAGGGGGTTCATTAGAGGTAGACACTTGAAAGATTGCATCTGCTTGACTTCTGAGGCAGTTACTCAACTGCACACGAGGCAACATTGCCTGCAAAATTGACCCTTCTAAGTCAACTATGTACACTGGTTCCATTAATGCTAGCAGACTATCTCAACTTGTTCATTTGCTAGGCTTCAACATTGGCGATCTTCCATTCATATGGAGTGGGGAACTGCATAAATCCAAAGAGCCATGGGCTTTCAATTTTAAAAGACAGGTTGGTCATCATTTCTTTTCTTCTACAAATTTGGAAAACTCTACATGGAAGATAGGTAATGGAGAAGATATTATCTTTTTGAATGATTCTTGGGGCCATGACTCCCTTGCTAATATTTTCCAAATTCCCCCTAGTAGTGTAAAGAATTTATATATCTATCAAAGTTAGTGATTTTATATCTAACTCTCAATGGTCCATCCCTCAAAGTGTACAACAAGATTTCCCTAATATCCATCAAATTGTTCAGCAAGCAGTCTGTTATGGAAAAACTCAAACAATGGTGATTTATCTTTTAAAGAAGCTTACATCTTCAAGGCTCCTATAGGTCAAAAAATTCAATGGACAAAGAATGTCTGGTCATCTGATATCCCTCCTACTAAATCCTTGCTAGCTGTGACTAAAATCCAGGAAAGGCTGCTTTTGGTGATTTATTTAAAGACTCTAACAATGTATGCCTTGGTTGTTTTGCTCAAAATTTAATCACTGAATCAGATTTCATAGCTGAAATATTTGGAGTATTGAGGGCTATTGAAATTGTAGTTGAGCACAATTGGAAGAACATTTATTTAGAGACAGATTTTCAGTTAGCCCTTCTTGCTTTTAAAGCCGAGCATATGATTCCTTGGTTTCTTAGAAACTGATGGCTGAATTGTTTACAAAGTATAAATAACATGAATTTTTTGGTTTAACATATATACAAGATAGGGTCCTTCCTAGAATTTTAACATATATACAAGATAGGGTCATTCCTAGAATTTTATGGTCCTTAGGCATAAAAAAATAAAATATTGTAGAAATAGAGAACAATAGCACCTGCGAAATAGACTGAAATTTTAGCACCTGAAAAATAGAGACTGAAATTTTAACACCTAAAAATAATAACACAAAAAAAGTAAAAGTATATCAACACATAATTAAGTAAATTTTAAACTTTTGGATGAAAAGTTCTCCAATGTTCAACTCATAACAATAATAATACATGATACAAAATTAGTGTTAGACTTTTTAGAGTAACCATATATAGATATAAGAACTCATTTGTATGCTAGACTAGAAGTACATCATTCCTCTTTTTATATGTTATAAGTATCTCTAACAAGTTCATTATGATGATACAAAATAATGTTAGACTGTTGTTAAAAGCGTACCTTCAATGGAGAATTTTAGCACACTTCATAACTTATATCAATAATTTTATCACACTTATGATAAGAAATTACTTCATTGCAATTGATGAGACACACATTAATTTTGACCGTTGATATCTCATCTATGCTGGCACCTCTAAACATTGTATGTCAAATGCAACTATTGATATATAAAAAAGAACAACAAAACAAAAACAAAAAGTTGAGTGGGCCACATGATCCCAAATACGTCTCACATCGATTTTATAACGCTCTATTTCTATTAAAGCGATAAAACACGCGAATAAATCATATATTCAAGAAATAGACGCTACGTCTTCAACAAATAACATCAACATGCATATAGAAAATTCATCAACAGTCGCAGCGGATATAAGTCATACATCTCCAAAGTATACATGCCATGAGATCAATATACATCATCATATAAAAACTCCAAATCCCGACATAAGGGTCAAATCTCAATAACAAATAAATCCAACAACAACATAAAGACCGACGTCCTAATCAGAGCCTAAGTTAAGACTCCAAGAAACGATAACGGAGATTAGCTCCCGCTATCCAAGCACTCACCAAAAAGCAAACTACTCCTGCACTTCGTCTACCCATTCATACAAATAGGTTGGCGGTCAAAACCATTGGGGGTTAGCTTCACATCAATCATAATCAACATAAACAGTTTGACATAAATGAATCAAATTAAGTCTCAATTAATTATCAGGAGCAATTAACTCTCATATGCATATACACATAACAATTACAATGTCACGAGTATATATTCATCAAACACACTTACCAACAACAACCATCATTCACATACATCACTTAAGACTCATGTCAATATGATATGCGCCTATACACGACACATATATGCATGTGGTACCATATCACCGACAACAAGATGCCAACAAAACATCTTATGTAAGAGTACACCTCCACATACGATTCAACTATGTAAAAGTACACCTCCTTTTTTATTTCTCATATGACTCAATATGATTTATGATGCATGGACATACAAGCAAAGACTCAATAATGCAAAACTTTCAACATATACATCCACCAACAACAATGTAAAAGTACACCTCCATTTACATTAACTAGTTCATCAACAATTGCATTATCAAGTATTTACGTCCACACAATCAACAAATCACAATTCAAATAAGA
>Ga0315913_1002392_pt1 | contig 21964 bp, 15 predicted proteins | sample MpolsnodulesMG_FD_207736 | JGI IMG/M metagenome (GOLD analysis project Ga0315913, IMG submission 207736) | Medicago polymorpha root nodule microbial communities from Los Angeles, California, United States - small nodules | ecosystem: Host-associated > Plants > Roots > Nodule | place: USA... | reverse complement strand
TATGTTCAATTTAGGTTAATGTAAATTAAGTTTACGTATTTATATAAGAGGGTTAGTGTAATTTCAGTTTACAGAGAGGTTAGTGTAAATTTAGTTTACGTATGTTCAATCTACGTTCATGTAAATTCAATTTACGTATGTTTAATTTAGGTTAATATAAATTAAGTTTACGTATGTATATAAGAGGTTAGTGTGAATTCAGTTTACTTATGTTCAATTTACGTTAACGTAAATTAAGTTTACACATGTATATAAGAGGGTTAGTGTAATTTTAGTCTACAGAGGTTAGTGTAAATTTAGTTTACGTATGTACAATTAAAGAGGTTAATGTAAATTAAGTTTACGGATTAGCCAAGACAGTTGATTTCAGAGAGACTCTTTGCACGCAAGTTTGAGAAAGGGCGATACGTGAATTAGGTTTGGAAGTTTCAAAAACACGGTGTGAGTGTTTGGAAGGAGGAAATACGTGAATTAGGTTTACATTTCCAGGTTTCGGTGATTAAGCGATGGCTGAAAGGATTTTAGATTAATTTGAAATTTTTATTTTAGTTAAAGGGTATATTAGTCAGTCTTGGGTGTAACTTGTGTTTTTTGGGGTGTGAGTAGCATATGTCTTTAAAAAAAATCTTAAAATCCCATAAACTCTTATAAAATCTTTTAAAATCTTCAAGACTTTTTAAATTTTTATGTTGATTTCATATTTTTGAATAACCTAAAAACAATTGCCAAAAGTTTCTCTCATAAGTTATTAATATTGTCATAAGTACATATATATGAAGGGCATTTGTATGCACCTTTGTTTAATATTCATGGTATCAAACCATACCCTTCGATTATAAGTTATCAATGGAAAAATAGTCGCAAAGGGTGTGTTTGATTTGCTAAAACAACACAACATAAGACATATTTTTTATGGTATTGAATAATTTTTTTGCGGACAAAAAACAGCTCCCTTTATTTCAAATCAAACATCGTACAATTAATATTGTTATCTCATGTATTTTATTTTTTAGCAGATCAAACGCAATCTAAGAGGATACCCTCTCAAGTTTTCATTATATTTTGTTGCATAAGATATTTGAGATCAAATGCAATTAATTTTTTTACAATCGCTCCAAAAAAAATATTTTCTCAACCGCAATCACTTATTCACAAACCCTTTTTTTCCTTTTGATCTATATGAGAGGGATGGTAGGGATGATTTGTAGTCAAATTGACCCATAATTACTTTCCCAAATTGTTTTTACCTTTTCTGATTGTTAAATACATAATTTACACATCTATTTAGTTTTTCTTTTGTATATTTTTTTTGATTTAGTCGTTTTAGCGCAACATTGTTTGTTTTTATTTCTCATCTTAGAACATTTTTTTTGTTGTTGTTATTTCCCATCTTGATAGAATGTTCATTTGATTCAGATTAAAGCTTATTTTGATATGACCTGATCAATGAGTTTGCGGATGTTTATTTTACAAATTCAAAGATATGAGTATTTCGGACACTTGGAGATAATTATATTTTAAGGCTTGTGTATTTTGCTATTTTATGTTATTGACATGCATGATGTAACTTTGTTCGTAGATTAATTTTTTGATCGACTTTGAATTTGTTTATGTTGCAACAATGTACTCTATCGATTTGAGGAAATAATATTCTTTATTTTTAAATTAGTTTTTTTTATCCCTAGTCCTCATAAAAAAAGACATGTTTACATCCCTGTAAAGTTATTCACCGTGCGGTTTTAGTACTTGTTAAAGTTAAGTTTGTTTAATCATCCTTAACATTTTATATTTTCTTAATGGCCTTTGCAAGCATGTTTAGAACCTTATAAAATGTTATTTCACAAAAAGTTAATTTTTTTTATCATATAATAAAACAAATATAATTTTTTAAACTTTCAAATGTTCAAGATAAACTAATAAAACTTTTAGACTTTAAAAATCATATTTTGATCTCTAAAAAAATAAAAAATAATCATATTTTGAGTTTATTTTTTACAAAGTTTTTTTTTCTTTTTCCGATTAAGAAACCTAGCGGTTAGAGTTCACATATTTTAAATGTGGAGAAGTGGGGTGTCAGAGATTCGAACCCCCAACACTGCATATATTATGCAATGTCTCGCACGTTTTACAAAGTACTAAATATACCTGAAAAATCATTAAGATTTTTTAAAGTTTAAAATAATTAAACAAAATTTTGGGTTTGTTGATTCGTTAAACAATATGCACATGACATAACAACACAACAGAAAATAGAACAACACTTGATAAATTTTTATGTTATTGGATAATTTTTTATTGGGTCATGTTAACCGGTGCTCCCAAGACACTGGTTAAGGAACCCAAAAGAAGAAAGTTTTCAATTGAAAAATACACTTTGTTGACTTTTAAAAGATTGACAGCACAATTTCTAATGCAATGCATTCTATATTTGCTTCTTAACCAATGCCACGAGGATACTCGTTAACATTTTTCTTTTTTGTTTTATACAATTTTTGGTAGACAAAAAGTCAATTTTATACTTCCTCCCATCCCTTAATGTAGGCACCCATTGCTTTTTTCACATTTCTTAAGAAATGTCGTCAGTGTGATTAATGTGTCTGTTTTGTGTGTTAATATTACCAAATTGTCACTTGTTTGTATGTGTATTAATTAGGGGTATGTTTAGGAAAAAAATAATAAATACATCTAGTAATTTGAAAGAGAGTTTACATTTAGGAATAAAAATAAAGTCAAATATGACTTAAATATAAAGACCTATAGTAAGACAATTTTTTTTACTGTAATTTAGTAGGGGACAATTTATTTGTCCTATCCATTGAATCTAGTTTGTCGGGTCCCTTTTTACAAATCAATTGTACAACTTTATATAGGCGAAACATTCATTTTTTTTCTTTCAATGAGGACTAATTATTTATCTAATGTAAGTAAAAAATAAAAGAAAACACCTGAAGAAAAAAAATGAAGATAATATTACGGTTTTGCCATTCACTTCTTTTCTGAAATCTCACTGTCTTCGACTTCGTTATCCCTTCATTGTTCTTCCCGCAAAAGGTTTTCCTGTAAAAAAAATTCAAAAACCCTAATTCTCATGCTAATCACCTTCAATCTAATTCAATTCACTTCTCAATTTCTCAAATTCTTCTCTCATGGACGCACGAAAAATTTCTATGGTGAATGGTTGCATTGTTTATACTCGAGCTAAGAGGTCTCTCAATTCGTCTACTACTTCTTCCGAGGAACTTCATTGCAAGAGATTCAAGGAAGATGCCGAGGTGAAGGAGGATGTGAAGAGCGAGTCTCGTGAGGTTCCGGTGACGGCAACGGCGACGTTTAGGAGGATTACGAGATCGGCCACGAAATCGATGGTTGAATCCGGTGAGGAAACGGTTACTGTGTTAGAACATCGAGGTGAAGGTGATGCTGTTGCAGTTGGTAAAGGTGATGGTGAGGTGCCGGTGAAGAATTTCAGACGGATTACACGATCGGCAATGAAAGAAAAGGTTGAATCCGGAGAGGATAAGGTTACCGTGTTAGAACAGGAAGGTGCTGCAGTTGCAATTGGTAATGACGATGGTGCAATTCCGGTTAGGAAATTCAAGCGGATTACTCGATCAGCTAAGAAAGAAAAGGTTGAATCCGGTGAAGAGACAGTGAATGTGTTAGAACAGCATAGTGCTGCAGCTGCAAGTGGTGAAGGTGATGGTGTGGTGAGGACATTCAAGCGGACTACGAGGTCAGCAACTATGAAAGCAAATGCTGAGTCTGGTGAGGTGACTGTGACGAAGTTAGACCAAGAAGGTGCTGCTGTTGAGAGTGAAATTGATGGTGCATTAGCTGCTCGGAGAAACAAGATGGAGTTGAAGATGTCAAAGAAGATTGCAGTTGATAAGAAGCGGCCTACAACAATGAAAGAGCTCTTTCGTACCGGTTTACTCGATGGTGTCTCCGTGGTTTACGTTAGCGGTATTAAGAAGGTTCGCTACTTTGTTCTGATATGCTTAGTGTCAACTGTCAAGTTATGAATTTGCATTTAGGGAAAAAAAATTAAGCAGTTATGTATAACCTTTTTTAACTAGTAAAGATCGAAGAGGGAATGTCATTAAATTATTTTCATATAAGTTCGAAGTTGTTTCCTTACACTATCTAGTTGAGCTTGTTGAAATAAACTAGTAAAAATCTAGTGAATGAAAATAATATAGTATGTGAAATTCTGTCATATATAATTAGGACAAGACTTTTCTTAGAATAGATAGGCTAAAAACTATTTAGAGACATATCATAAGCTATATTAGCGACATTTCCAAGTTTAGTGCATAAACTCAATACATTTAATTTCTAAATGCAAAGCGAACTTTTGTAGGAAAGTATAAGTGCAAATGGAAAGGGAATTAATTTTTCCATTGCTTAGAATTGAGATTGATGAATCTTCCTGACTTTTTATGCGTACCTCCCCTTATCTAAATTTATATATATATAATTAATGGAAGGAATGGCTACACATATTTATTCTTTTCCTTTTGAAGATGATTTTTTTTTTTAATTGTGTCGAAGATAAATTCTTTCTAAGAAATGGTATAAATATATTGTTTTAAGGTTTTATTATAGAAAAAAGTGGGTAAGTTACTTGGGACTTATTGAGTAACTGATTGTCTGTGGCATTAGGAGATGGCAGAAGCATTACTGGTACTAATAGGCATTATTAGTTACACCCGGAACATGGCATTGACACAAACTAAGAACTGGTTAGAGATAGAAGAAGAGACTGAGAAAATCAATGTATTGATCTAACTGAATTTGTTATGAATCAATAGTTAGTTGCAGGAGAGAGAGTGGACAAGTATTTATAGAGGCTATCTCTGTACTGAGTTAGCAGTTAGTTACACAGTATTCACTAGTCTAGCTATATCTCTTTTACTATTAGTTCCCCTCCAAATCCTAGGGGGGCTTATTCTAGTGACAGTTTATCAAAGACTCGTAACTTGTCCCTTAAGTGAAGAAATCTTAGAGCTGACAGGGGTTTAATTAGCAGGTCAGCATGTTGGCTAACTGCTGGGATATGTCTGACATGTTGACTCTTGTGGACGACCTTCTCCTTTAGGAAGAAGATTTCCATTTCCATATGTTTGGTCTTAGAGTGCAAAGCAGGGTTGTGAGATACGGACATTGTGTTCAAATTATCTCATAAAAGCATAGGACTGGTGAAAGAAACTCTTAGTTCTGTCAACAGAGATTGAATCCACAACATTTTAGTAGCTGTGTTAGCTAGGTTCCTGGATTCAGCTTCAGTGATCGATCTAGCTACTAAAGTTTGTTTTCTGGACCACCAGGAGACCAGATTAGGTCCAGCTATATGCATGACCCTGATGTAGATTTCCCATAATCTGGGTCTGCACCCCAATCTGCATCAGAGAAGGCAGTGATTGAGAGGGGTTTAAGAGAGGAAGCAGTGTGCAAAGTAGACCATGACAAAAGGAACCACTAAGATATCTCTGAATCCTCTATACAGCTGTCCAGTGAATCTCAAGAGGCTGGAATAACAATTGACAAGCCTTATTAACTGCATAGCTGATTTCTGGCCTTGTAATTGTTGCACACTGTAAAGGCCACTGCAATCGACCTACAGAGAGTAGCATCTGCTAAAATAGTCTGATCCATGTTTGGATAGCTTGAGATTTGAGACCATAGGTTTGGGCATTCCCTTAGCATCTGCCATACTTGCTTAAAGTAGTAGGTCTTTGATATATTTGGTCTGTGAGAGAAACAAGGTACCATGTTTGATATATATATATGTATTACTGATTTAGACATCAACTCTTTGAGCATCTAGTAATTTGATCCTGTGTCTATTTTCCCCCCCTTCATAATTAGGCTTCAAACTGGTGTGCTTGGTGCTCTGTTTTTTTATTTTATTTTTTAAGTGAAGTGTTGCTTTGATGTGTTCTCTGCCCTCTGTGTTTAGTATTGCAAGTTTGACATGTTTTTATTACAGGTCTCAGGATTAAGGGGTGTTATTAGAGATGAGGGAATATTGTGCTCGTGCTGTCTCTGTGAGGGACGCAGGGTGAGTTGTAATTCTATCTCTGCTTACCCATTTGTTTATTGGGTCTGAGACTGTCCCATCATTTATTTTGTTTTCTTAGGTTATTTCACCTTCCCAATTCGAGATCCATGCTTGCAAGCAATATAGGAGAGCAGTAGAGTATATTTGCTTTGAAAATGGGAAGAGCCTGCTTGATCTGTTGAGAGGGTGCAGGGGAGCTCCCCTGCATGATTTGGAGGCAACAATTCAAAATATTGTTTGTTCTCCACCTGAGGAAAAATATTTTACTTGTAAAAGGTGCAAAGGTGAGCTTTGTGTCTGCTATTCAGAATCATCATCATTATTTTATTTTGTAGTTTTACAGTTTTTGGTGCTGATCCTGATTTTGTGTGGTAATATTATAGGAAGATAGTGTATAATAACCTTTATTTTATTTTTTTATTTTTGATTGCCTTTGGTGCTTCTTGATATCATTATTTTACCCATAGGACGTTTCCCTTCTTCATGTATGGAAAGAGTGGGACCTATATGCAGTTCTTGTGTAGAATCAAGTAAATCTGAAGAAAGTTCGAAGAATGTAGTTAGCAAAAGAATCAGGTACTTGCCATTTCTACCCAAGTTGGGCTCATGTTGAGTGACCTGCATCATGTGAAATTTTGGATAAAGTTGATTTTTGATTGCTCAATCAATGCATTTTGAGCAGGCTACCACATAAATGTTAACATGTTTTTTTTCTTCTTCTCATTTATAAGTAGGTTTACTATTGAATTCTTATTTTCATGGATTTTTGTACTGAGTTCTGTTAAAATTGAGAATTCAGTAATGACAGACAAAAATCCATGAAAATTGAGCTGCAACCAACAGTCATATTATTCCAAGCAATCTAGTCTACAACTACCACTATTCAAGTTTTTATCATGTTACTGCATGCCAGCGAACACACAACAATTATGACTCGTGAACATACATTCATTCATTTTAGATCAGCAACTAGTCCAATTTAAAGTTGGTAGAGAATTATAATAACTTAATTCTGCCATTTTGTCTTGTTAAGCTAAGTCCAGGAATACAATGAAATGGAGTGACATAATGTCACAGTTTAAAATGAAAATTGTTGGAAAGCCCACCATAATTGCAAATTAACCCGAACACCTTTGTGCCTTAACTAGAACAACTTTGGGCTGGCTTTATTGCAGCGCCCAACACCTTCATTGTGCTGGGTGTAAGAGGGTGTGTTTAGTCCCCCATAGCCTAGAGAAATGGCTTACGTAGTGCTTATAAGGCTAAGACAATCCTCATATAATCTAGTTTTGTAGGGTTGAGTTAGGTCTTAAGCTTACGTTTTTGTAGGGTTGAGTTAGATCTTAAGCTTACGTTTGAAGATGGTATTAGAGAGTCTATCTTAATTGTAGTTTGCACCCAGTTGCCTTGATTGTGTCAACTTTGAGATGCCTTTATTACAGCCTCCGACACCATCATGCTGCTGGGTGCGAGGAAGTGTGTTTAGTCCCACATTGCCTAGATATATAGCGTGCTTATATAAGGCTCGAGAAATCTTCACTTTACAAGCCAGTTTTATGAGGTTGAGTTAGTCTCTAAGCACAATCTAAGAGAAATGCTAGGTTCAATTTGTTGAAACTTGCGACCATATGAAAGGTGCAATGAGACGTGGTCTGATAGAAACCGGCACCGAACATTGAAATATAGTAGAAATAACTTACCCATAATAGCCTGTTGTTTCCCTTTTATTTACACACTATATATAATTAACTTAATAACTACTTATTACATAATAACTGCCATAATTGCTATTATACATATTATATTTATTTAATAATAATAAAAATAAACAGTCTAACAGTGTCCAAGACCTCCCTTTGCTCCTCTCTAATTTATATTTTCTTTTATCATTTTATATCAATATTTCAGGTCTCCTAGACCAGTGTTGGTCTCCAAGTCATCCTGTGCTTCTGAGATGTCTATCTCTCCAAAAATTAAGAGATGCGGGAGGAAAAGAAGAAAGTTAGTATTCACATCTATTTCAGATACCCTATACATCAATTGAATATGTAGTTTTTGCATAGTATTTGGTTTTCACTAGCCAATGCATGTGTTTACATGGTTTCAATTTTTTGGATTCCATGAATTGATTTTCTCTTTATAGTGGTCTGCTCTGGTGTTTTCTTTTAACGTACATATTGTAAACTGTGTTATCAAGGTTGTCAAAAAGGGTTAACAGCTCAAATTCTTCCAAGAGTGCTTCTGTGCCTATTCTACCCCGGAGGAAAGTTACGTCAAAGACGAAAAAGAAGTTTGTACCTGCCTTTACTTTCTTTGCACCCTTTATGTAGTTAGGATAATATGCATTTGGGTAATTGCTTACAACCAAATAATTTTTCGTCACCATTTTATTCTAATAAAGTGTTATTACCAGGTCACTGTCCATAAAGTTGAAGACCACTTCAAATTCGAATTGTTTATCTCCACAAAATAAGAGTGAATGGAAGATAACTAAGAAGTTAGTTCCATACTCCTTCCCCACTTGTGGGTAACAGCTGTCGTGTTTTTATTACTGTTCGGTGATGTTAATCTTCATTTGTTTATCCATTGTATTCTTTTGAAGGGATAATCGGTTGCACAAGTTAGTTTTTGAGGAAAATGGATTGCCTGATGGAAGTGAATTAGCTTATTATGCAGGCGGACAGGTTTGTTTATGTTTGATGCAACAGTTATTGTATGTCTATTATGCTGCTGACAGTTATATTCTGATTGACAGAAATTGCTTGAAGGTTTCAAAAAGGGCTCTGGAATTGTTTGTAGATGCTGCAACACCGAGGTATCCCCAGTCGCACACATAGCTTGTACATTTGTAGGCATTCTTTGAGAATAATTAGATTGTGCATAATTTTCTTTCAATATTTAATGTTGTGCAGATTAGCCCCTCACAGTTTGAGGTCCATGCAGGCTGGGCTTCTCGCAAGAAACCGTGAGTCTTTTTTCTTTTATTTTATCTTGGGGTGTTGGGAGCCTAGGAGGGATATTAAGCAATTATTTGACCTGTTTATTGTTCAAGCCCGTGAATTTTATTGGAAATGCACATTTTTTGGGCAGTTATGCATACATTTACACATCAAATGGGGTGTCTCTCCATGAATTATCAATATCTCTCTCCAAAGACCGAAAATACTCTGCAAATGACAATGATGATCTATGTGTTGTTTGTTGGGATGGTGGAAATCTGTTGCTTTGTGACGGATGCCCAAGAGCATTTCATAAAGGTCAGATATACATTATAAAATATATGATAGGGAAAATGATCTATTTGTCCGTTGCTACTATTGTGTGAAATGCGGAATCATCTATGTTTCCCCATTATTTGTCCTTTTTTTTTTTTCCATTTGCTTTTGTAGCAAGAACTATGAAGATATTTATCACCATAGGTTGTTGATACTTGTAATGCAAGTGTTTCTATATGACTATCACCTATAATGCTAATGTACTTGCTTCTTTGAGAATAAAACACTTTAAGGGATTATGAGGATCAAGAACCCAGGTTACCCAAATTGTAAGATGCTTTTTTGGGACTGTCACATGCCTACTGTACTACTCCTTGCTAATAAAAATGGCGAAGGACAAAGATAAATGATTGTTTATCTATTATATTTTTTGTAAAACATTTTTTCCTTCTCGGGAAAATTTAAAAACCTCATTAACAGTTGTATTGTACTAGATTTTTTATTTTTTGATACGTGTACTAGATTTATTATCTAAATGCTTCGAAGATGGGATAATCACATGTTCAAGTTATGGAATCAACCTCCTTGCTAGGGCTATTTCCATATAGCACTAAGTTGCCCTTTTTATCTCGACAGTGTCTCAGATATGATTTATCACATCTTAAATCATCTCTTGTGATTCATAAGAGATGATTTAAGTTATGATTGGCTTTCAAATTTTATTATTTAGCATAATTTGTTTCCTTATTGAATTCAGTATAGGTGTCTGGTATTAGTATACATAAAGATTATTACTTTGTCACTTGTAATAACATTTGACATTTTGTTAATGCCATATCAATAATTTTATCATTACTAGTATTCCTTTTCCTCCCTCAAACCTAAAAGGCTAACCATATAACTTCAACATTTACTTTATTTGACAAATAGAAAGATAGTCATCAGTGAACTTTTATGTTCCGATTTTTGGAATGTACAGAGTGTGCATCTCTATCAAGTATTCCACGTGGTGACTGGTACTGTCAATTTTGCCAAAACATGTTCCAGAGGGAAAAGTTTGTCGCATACAATGTCAATGCTTTTGCTGCTGGAAGGGTTGAAGGAGTTGATCCTATTGAGCAAATCACCAAGAGATGCATTCGCATAGTCAAAGACATTGATGCTGAGCTTAGTGCATGTGCTTTATGCAGGTAACATTGTAAAGATTAGAAGCCATTTTATTTTTATGGACTTTATCTTCACTGTACTTCAGATTGGCAGTTGTCCCTATGTGGACGTGCTTCTGTATTTAGTTAATTGTAAACCAATATTGTATATTTGGGATTTTTATGAGATATCTATTTAAAGAGAAATGTTTGCACACACAGGGGTGTTGACTTCAGCAAATCTGGCTTTGGTCCACGCACAATAATACTCTGTGATCAGGTATGCACTCTTGTATTGATGTCCCTACAAAACCCTCTATGACATAGAGTTTATTTTTTCTTTCTTTTATTATGGTTTAGTGATTGATGCACACATGAATTATCTACTTATGGATTTGTATTGTTTTACTGAGCCAACTTGACGTTGCCCCCACTGTTGCTGCAGTGTGAAAAGGAGTATCATGTTGGCTGTTTGAGGGATCACAAGATGGCATTTCTAAAGGTGTGCAGCTGTTGCCCTACCTTTATATATGGATACATTAGTTTAGGCACCAACTTCTCTTTTGTCTTCTGAACATGACTGTGACCAATTACAGGAATTGCCAAAAGGTAACTGGCTTTGTTGCAATGATTGCACGAGAATACATTCTACTTTGGAGAATGTTTTAGTTAGAGGGGCTGAGAGGCTCCCTAAATCTCTCTTGGCTGTTATAAAGAAAAAGCAAAAGGAAAAAGGATTGGATCCCATCAATGATATTAATGTGAGATGGAGGCTTCTTAGTGGGAAAAAAGCGTCTCCTGAAACCCGACCATTGCTTTTGGAGGCTGTCTCTATCTTTCATGTAAGTTCTTCCCATCCTTCTCAATTCATTATAATCCTTTTTATTCCCTCTTTCTTGGAATGTGGTAGTTGTCCATGTTTGTTTCCCAACATATGATGGAGCTGCTTTGGAATTTACATTCTTTTTTGAATTTTGTCTTCCTCTTCTTTGTCTTACTCTTTTATCTGTTTATATCATTTTATTTGGTTAGTAACAAGTATCTTGCGTATTGAATGAATGTTTTTTATTTATTTTTTTAAATTTAGTTAAATTTAACGAGTATAAATTAATAAAAAATATTCAAAAGAGAAAAATATTAAACTGTGAAGATGCATCATGTATGCATAAATAATCTATGTTAGTACTTAGTATGTCTGCATTCCCTTTTGATTTAATTAACAATTGATTTGTCTTCATAGTAAAAACGTGGAAAATAATGCCAAGAATTCATACTTGTCTTGGATATATTGCCCATGCGAAGTTTTAAAAGAGAATTCATCTTTGTCATGGAAAATTTGTTAGGCACTTTTATTAGGAAATACCAAAAGTATGCTGTATTACCTTGCAAAAGGTTTGTCTGTGCAGTTCTGTCTTGTAAAAGGGATACAGTCGACATATGGACTCGTCGTTTTCTATTATATGACATCCTCTTTCTTCACAGCTCTGATACCATGAATAATTTAGGAAATTGAGAGAAACTCGGAGGGAAAGATAGTGTTTGGTCTGAAACTGAGTTATGAAAAATGTTATTGCCATTGTAAATCTGAAGACTTATACCTTGCAAAAAGTTATATAACGATCCTTACTAACCTGCCTCCTGCAGTTAATTAATTGCATTTTGTAACATAGTAATAGAAACTGATAACTACAAGTATACAAGTGGGATGAGAGTACAGGCCATAGAAAAATATTACTAAGCTACAGTTTACTCTTAACAGGTATCTACAAGTTTAGCCATTCCTCTGCAGTAAGGCTAGGAATCGTCATTGAAGGTGAGAACAAGAGGGCGGGGAACACTTTGCCTTGTATCCTATATGGCAATGTTATCAACACATCAGCAATAAAAATGTGGCATTCGTGATGTGGTGCTCTGTGCCACATAATTTGATATGACCCAGCTAAAGAGGCAAGAAATGTGAGCATTTTTAGAAAAAGAGAGACTGAAATGATGTGCATTTCAGTAGGTACTAAAACCCAAAACAAGTACATGTTAATGGGAATAAAAGTCACCTAAACTATGGGTGGATGGAAATATTATATATGAATCATTTTTGGGGAATCTTTGCGATATATCGGGTAATCAGTAAATGGACTCCATAGCACCACCAGTATGTGTTGAATCTCCTAGAACTACTACACCCTTTGTTGTGTATGATGCCATGTTTTGAATTTGTTCGATTTCCAAAACATTTGTCTAGACAATGTCTGTTAACATTATTCCTTATTAGTAATTTACTAACAGGTAATAATGTTTTATATTTTTGCATTTATGCATAGTACAAATTATTTATCTAACATAACTTTCAGTGGTGGCCATCACACTATTTGATATCATGCTGCTAAGGAAGACCTAGACACACTATATTATAAAAACTATTAAGAAACATATAGAGATTAGTGAGTTGGATAGAGATATGATAGAACTTTATAGCATCATTTGATCTATGTAGTGTCACGAATATCGAGGCCTAACTCATCCATACAAAACCGGCTTGTACGGTGAGGAGTGCCTCCTTTTATAAACTCTTCTCAAGAATCCTATCTATCCGATGTGGGACTAAATCTCACCAGAGTGTTGGCCACTAACACCCCCCCTCACGCTTCAGCCCGGCCCAATGGGCCTGAAGCGTGGACGATGCAAGACCAACGATGGACCCGATAGGCTCTGATACCATGTCACGAATATCGAGGCCTAACTCATCCATACAAAACCGGCTTGTACTGCGAGGAGTACCTCCTCTTTATAAACTCTTCTCAAGAATCCTATCTATCCGATGTGGGACTAAATCTCACCAGAGTGTTGGCCGCTAACATGTAGGGCCGACCACACTTTGTAGGATAAGACTGTTGTTGTTGTGGATTTTCACTGTACTTGTGAGTTTTATATATATGGCTTGCTTTATTGTAATATTTCAATAATTGGATTTGTGATTTAAACTTCCGTTGCTTCAGGAATGCTTCGATCCTATAGTTGATGCAGTTAGCGGGCGTGACCTTATTCGAGCAATGGTTTATGGGTTAGAAACTACGTTTAAAGCATTTGTTTTGTCCCATTTTTTCTCTTCAATTTTTATTCTCTACCTTTGTCTCAATTGATGTATCCCTCACATACAGAAAGAGTGTGCGGGGTCAAGAGTTTGGAGGAATGTATTGTGCATTACTAATAGTCAAGTAAGAAGTGGTTCTCTGTCTTTAACGTTTATTACTTGATACTTAAAAACTACAGTACTATTTACAGTTTGTTTCTTTGATATTGAAGTTCATCCGTGGTATCTGCGGGCATGCTTCGAATCTTCGGCACAGATATTGCTGAACTTCCTTTAGTTGCAACAAGTAACAGTCACCATGGGAAGGTGAGAAATTACTGGTTGTCAGCCTCACTTTCACGATATGCTTTTATCTATTTAATTGAATCTCTGCTCTGAGATTTTGATAGATTTGCTATGTATTGTGGTCACTTGTGGTGATGACATGGTGGTATTGTGTTACTTATAATTATATTCGTTTGGTTCAAACAGGGCTACTTCCAAGCACTATTCTCTTGCATTGAGAGGCTCTTGGCTTTCATGAAAGTAAAGAACCTTGTGCTACCAGCTGCAGAAGAAGCACAATCCATATGGACAGATAAATTTGGGTTTAGCAAGATTAAACCAGACGAGGTATAAAATCTGTTTTACTGCTTTCCAGGTGGTAGATACTGACATTTTTCCCACTTTTCAGTCTAGCATTTTTTGAAGTTGGGTTTTAATTATGTTTCTGGGGCTGATAATTTCATTACCGAAATTACTGTCATAACATCTCGCCTCCAACTTGAAATATTGAGTTTTCCCTCGTCCTGCAGCTTGCCAACTACAGAAGGAACTGCAATCAGTTTGTGACCTTCCAAGGGACAAATATGCTTCATAAAATGGTGCCTCCATGTCGAGTCATCAATAATCATCCCTGATAATTTTTTATTTATAAAGATAATTGTGAGGGGAACCCCCTAGCTTTCTAGCTTCCTTTTTTCGTTTCAGACGTTTGTGTATATAGACAGGTTCTTGCCGATTGTTTTAAAATTTACGATCCCATGGTTTCTATGTAAATTATAGTTTTAATAGAACACATGTTCTTGATCTTGGATGAGTGCTTCAAAATATAACAGGCTCTACTAGTTGATTGTTCAGAAATTTCATGGTGTAACATTATTACTGATATTCTAGTGCAGTTTTATGTGTTGAGCATCAATTTCTTTAATGATTTAAAATTTTGACAAATCATATTAGTATTTGTTTTAATTCATGAAATGCATAGAACAAGAAAGTGGTAGAGACTGCGGCAATCATTTTGTGGGATCAGCCGGTGAAAGAGTTTTACTATCCCTCAGCCAGTGTGCATACAGCAAGCAACTTTGGTACTGAGTTCATGAAACCTGCTCTACCCTTGTTTCCTCCTCCAATTGTTGAAGACGAACATAGCACCGTCCTCATTCATCAGCCAGAAGCTTGCGGGGCTCAAATCCTGAAAGTTTATTTTCAGTATGCACGACGAGGGAAAATGATTTGGTATAAGCGGTAAAGGTCTGTTAAATCATGTAGGCTCCACATAATTTTAGTGGAACCTATTTAAAATCCAACCAATTAGAGAATGTGTTGGAAAGAGTGTTGGTTGCATAATTTTTGTTATAATACTCGGATATGTAATTATAGTCACCGTTGTTACAAGTAATTGGCTGTTGAACTGATAAATATATTGAAGTATACAGTATGTTCGTTCATAATGTAGTATCATTTCTAAAATAAAATGCAACTCTTGATACTTCATAATCATATCCATTAAAATTCTTCACACTTTTACGATTTAGCCCCATGAAATACAAGAATGGATGACGCTAAGGATTAAACTCAACTTTATTACTATTATTAATATCAAGCAATATTCCTACCAATAAGTTTATGCGTAAGAAAATTGTCATTGCCTGTTCGAGTTTGCTTAGATATCTTGTGTGTATACATCGTCTCTAGTGTAGGCGGTATAGTGGATTCAATTCAAAGTTATTGTAATAGAACTGAACACATGGTGCATTAGAAGGTAAGAATCCAATTTCATTCTCTAATTAGAATGAAACATAAAAATAATAAAATGTTGATAAAAAAGTTCTACCCCCACCACCCCAATAACGAATGACAATAAAAAAAACTTTCATTTAGTTATCTTCACCTTTTCTTATTTCAATCTTTCTACAGTTACTTAGCGTGTCCATCTTCCAATCTCTAATTAACTACAGCATATCTTTGTCTTGCCACCAAAATTCATCATTTTTCATTGATCCATAATAATGCTTTTAAAAGCCGTCATTTTGCAATAGAGACTCCTCAATACATTTCTTACCTCCTACTCCAATCATGCATCACTATCACACACATACACATACCCTTTTCACATGTACATTATAAATGCATTCGTCATTACTCCATGCATCATCCCCTCCCTCTACCCAAAACTCATTTCTTAGCCCAAAATACACAAATATATACAAACAAATCATACAACTCAAACATGAGATTCAACAGAACCCTCTTTTGGCTTTCTGGTTTTGTCATCCTTCTCTTTTCTATCATTATTGTTCGTTACACCACACCACCTTCAAACACCTCTAACACTGCCACTAGTAGTTCTCAAGGTAGTTTCACTTTTCAACTTGGCATATTAAGCAAGATTATAAAGCTAAGTGGTGCTCAAGATTTTGTGTCTTTGTTGATAACAAGTATTGCGAGTACAAGACATCATCATTGGATGAGGCATAAGGAAAAATGTGACAATGCCAAATGGGCTTCCCAACTAATTTTAGACTATAATGCAACCATCACTTTCACTGTGGACTTAAAGGGTCATGCTAACTTTAGCAGCGTGCAGAAAGCGATTGACGCGGTTCCTGAATCTAGCTCTAATACAACCCTTATTATAATCAATTCCGGTACATACAGGTTGATATTTTTTTCCCGGTATTTATTTTTTAATAACATTTCTCAATATTTAATAGAAGTCCATCAATATTATAAAGATATTGAGCTCTATAAAAATATAATGCACTCACTATTTCACTCCAAATATTTGTTGAATCTTTAGAGAGAAGGTAGTGGTCCAAGCCAACAAAACAAACTTAATACTACAAGGTCAAGGCTATCTTAATACAATCATAGAATGGAATGACACTGCAAATTCCACTGGAGGGACATCCTATAGCTACTCATTTGCGGTTTTTGCTTCAAAGTTCACTGCTTACAACATTAGCTTTAAGGTAAGCAAGTTCCTTGATATTCTTAATTCATATTATCATATATATGACATACTTTTACACATTGAAATCTTAATTAACCATTTGGATTGTGTGAAAAGAACAGAACACTTCTCCTCCACCTTCACCAGGAGAGGTTGGAGCACAAGCAGTGGCACTGAGAGTTACCGGTGACCAAGCAGCATTCTATGGATGTGGTTTCTATGGTGCGCAGGACACACTCAATGATGACAGTGGAAGACATTATTTTAAGGAATGTTTCATTCAAGGATCCATTGATTTTATATTTGGAAATGCTAGATCCCTTTACGAGGTAATAAGACCAATTATACTGCTTGCTTCCCATTGTGATCTATATACCACATGCACAATATGTTATTGGGATTATACTTAGGTGTTCACTTTTAGTTATTTTGTTCGGTTACATGTGCCTTCAATTGAAGATTTGGCAAAGTTGGTGCAATGCCATTACGAGCAAACTGTGCAGGGGTAATGATCACCAACATTATTTAGCGATCAATTTAAAGATCATTTATAAAATTTAGTCTCTATGGAGACTGAAATAATTTAGTCACTCAATTGGTTGCTAAATAAAATACATGTCAAGAAATTTAACGTTGTTGCATTCTCATGGCTAATTTCGAACTCACGACATCTGATCATCTTAAAAAAGATCCTTACCGTTTCATTTAAGTGCTCTTGAGTCACCTTTCTATCATTCGAGAGAACTTTGAAAAAAGACTAACATAGAAAGAAAGAAAGAAAAAAACATAATATTCAAATTAGTTACGGTCGTTTTGTATTTTCAAAGGAAAGTTATTTTGTACTTTGTTTGTTTCAATTTTGTCATAATACGTAACCATCATTCATGTATTGCTGCATAAGTTTAAACTACTAGGTCAAGGTAGTAAAATTATTTAACTTGTTTAGTTATTATTATTTTCTTTTAATTCGTGTGCAAATTCTTTAAACAACACTTAATTTAAAACATAGGGATTAGGGAGTATATACATATATATACACACATACCTTGTTAAATTATTTGTAAATCAACCACTTATATTAAGTTGTGACACAGGATTGTACCATAAACTCTATAGCAAAACAAGATATGGTTGGGATTGGTGGATCTATCACAGCTCATGGACGACAATCATTGAAGGAAGAAACAGGATTTTCCTTTGTGAATTGCAACATTGTTGGAAGTGGAAAAGTGTGGCTTGGAAGAGCTTGGGGAGCATTTGCCACAGTGGTTTTTTCAACGACAAACATGTCTGATGTCGTAGCTGCCGAGGGATGGAACGATTGGAGAGATCCATCTAGAGACCAGTAATTGCTATATTCACTTAAGATTAATTTTTATCGAGAATCACATAAATCACAACCACTCATATCAATCACATCGGTTGCTTCAAATATAAACACGGTTAAAGTCAATCATTTTTAATGATTTGATAATTCAGATTGATCGACCATGTAACAAACTTTACATTAATCGTGTATATAAATTGAATTTTATTCACATTTATCTGGTGCATCCATCTCTTCAGTTATTTATTTTTTTGGTTTAATTTTTTAATATTAAGACATAATTGACACAAAGTTTAATTTTTGTGTTAACATAGGAGCGTCTTCTTTGGGGAGTACCATTGTACAGGACTTGGAGCAAATTATACATCTAGAGTCTCTTATGCAAGACAACTCAGGGATTTTGAAGCAATCTCCTATATAAATGTTTCATACATTGATGGAAATGATTGGCTTCTTAACTATTTAACTTAATTGTGTAATTAGTCTGTTTTATAATAAATTTGTATTCAAATTTTTTTTCATCCCTTTTTAATTATTAAGTATTTTTACTAACTTTATTTAGTTATTTTTTCCTATTCTATTTCATTTATGTTGAGTATAATAAACTTAGTACTTGATACATTAAAATTACAACATAAAAAAAGATTTCTCCGAATGAATTACATCAACACATAGTCTCATACATCAGTTAAAAATTACTAACTGACGAGTACATGACACAAGCTGTATATGAATACAAATGCACTACTAGCCAGTACATAATGTAAATCCATGTCTGAGTAATTATGTACTGACTAACGAGTACACAATATATAAAGAAATACAATTAATAGTCTAATATGATACATGTATACATAAATCATCATCTTCCTTCTGTTTACCCTTCTCATGCGCAACCTGTTTATCTGAAAAGAAAATAAATGAATTGAGATGAGACATAATGTATTAGTGAGTTCCACCTATCCTTGGGCGATAATAATCTTGGGGGAAACTATGATCACTAATAGTCTCTAAATAGTCTAGGATTGATCAATCAAATCATATTCAACTTTTCTTATAAGGTTAGCATGTATCATACAAATTATCTGAGTTGATTTTACGGAATGGCAGGGGTGAGTAGTTCCGAGTCATTCTCATGCATATTCCGGCTAAAATCCTATCATATTAGGCTAGAGCACGGAACTCATCATATCGTCGTGTAGATTTTTCCTTTCAGAGAAAATCCCATCCAGCCTAGTATGGAGCCTCAGAGGACACGACTTATCAGAGACTATTTTTGTATAAGGTTTTTCTATCATGTGCAAATTTGCACATGTTAAAAAGTTTAAAATAGTAACTTTGCATTGAAACTTATATATATTTTGTATTAAATATATAACTTTCTAATAAATAATTGTATTTCAATAAAAACTTACTATTTTTAATTGTTTTTTTTTGAGAAATATTTTTAGTTGTTTTAACATGTGCAATATTGTACATGACAAATCCAAAATTATAAAGTGTGTTGATATCTGTATTAGAAAGTATGTTGAATCCACGTAATTCTAAGCAATAGTGAGCCATTGATATATGTATTAGAAAGTACGTTGAATCAAAATAATTTGGTGAGACTCATATAAATTTCAAACATTAGAGGAGTGTGTGTTAGAAAATATGATTAAACATTATTCTTAAAAAAATTAATAAAATGCCCACTTATATGTGCCAGAATTAAGGTCATCCACAATGGAGGGTGCTTCACCTATTTAGCACCATATTAAATAAACACCCCCATTGTGGAGTATAATATTTGGGGTGCTCTGTTGTGGATGGTCTAAGTATGATAAAGGTGACTTGAGAATTTGAGTGAGGAACAACATCAACGACGTCTTGTACTTTGGTGAAACTGTTGGAACATGTGTGAAAATTGAGTTAAAAGATTAGACACAAATTCCCATATTGGGTAGAACTAGTGTTGTGTGAATTGAAAAAAGTGGAAGACCCATATCGGATGGAACACGCACTAGTAGTATTTATATAGTGGGGGTGTACCTCTAATAGGGGTACATAATTATGTGAACGAAGTAAGCACTAGAGAAAAAATATATATTGATATATATTTTATTATTTGGAAATGATAAATTAAATAATTAATTTAATTTAATCATTATTAGAAAGTGTTTTCTTAGTCCCCAAGTTTTGATAAAAATATTTTGGAACGCAATCTAGAATATTTTGAAACACAATCTGAAATATTTTGGCAGACAATCTAATATTTTAGTGTATGATCTGAAATATATTTTGATTTTAAATACTTTTTTTTATAAATTGATTTTAAAATACTTTAATTAATTAATATGAGGTAATATGAATTTTTTTTCTTATAAGAAAATTGGCAAGGCTGTCATAAACTTGATCATTGCTAATGTCTCCTTATCTGGGAAACAAACTGGCAAGGCTGCCTGAAATTCTATTTCTGAGTTTTCTATTCTTAAGGCAGTCAACATTGCGATTCATCCTCCTAAAGCCCCAAAGATTATAGAAGTTTTATGGCAACCCCCCGACTGGATTGAATCAAGTGTAACACTGATGGTGCAACTGTAGGTACACCTTCTATGGAGGCTTGTGGTGGTTTGTTTAGAAGTAATGAAGCTGAATTTATAGGTTATTTAATTTTGCTTAAAACTTGGGATTGGGATCCTCTTTATTTGTTGAGTTATCATGAGCCATGCAAGCTATTGACATTGCTCATGAAAATGGCTGGCATAACCTTTGGCTAGAAACTGACTCAATGTTAGTTCTTCTTGCTTTTAAGTCAGTTTCTCTGGTTCCCTGAACCATTAGAAACATATGGGATAAATGTCTTGCTTTAACCAGACAAATGAATTTTTTGGTGACTCATATCTTTAGAGAAGGTAACTGTTGTGCTGATAGGTTAGCAAATATTGATATCTCTTGTAATTATATTATATGGATGAATGAGATCCACACCCAAGTTAGAATTGATTACATTAGAAATAGATTAGGCCTTCCCTGCTTTAGATTTGTAAATGGATGAAAGGTTTTGACTTTATGTCCCCATTTCTTTTTTTGCTTCTTTTATCTTTTAATATATAGTTGATGCTCTTTGCATAAAAACTTTATATATTTTGTTTTTGAATAAATGAGGTAATATGAATGATATCTTTATCTTTACAATAAACATTTACCTTGCATCAAATCATGACATTTTCACATTGTCTATCTCATTTTATGATTTCTTATCATTTAATAAAAATGAATTATGACACATTTATTTTAGGTAAAATTACATGAGTAATTCTAGCAGCACTCTCTTTTGAACATTCTTTCTAATACCCACTCTCTTATTGGTTTAAATCATTGTGGATCTCCACTTTAAAAATTGAACATACACAAAATGGTGGGACATGCATTGATTTCATCTAATAAAATAGTGAGTACTAGAGAGAGTGTTGAAAAACAAGTGTTGCTAGCATTCTCCTTACATTAATGGTTCTTTATCTTATGAGTGCTGCTATTGTGCACGACAATAGGCACCCACACGACATGCACGACACACACATCACCACTTTATTTTTGTTGAAATTAAATTTTAATTAAAATTAAAACAAATATGGAAAACTGAAAGAGCTAAATTGGTGGAATACAAGGTCGTGTGCTTTTGACGACAATTGATTTCGTGTTATGAAGCATTTTCCTTATCTTATTTATTTATAATATTTTGGTTCTTTATCTTTTATTTTTTTCATTTAGGTCCTTTATCTCTCATAAAAGTACATATAAATCTTTTTTCTCATTTTTTTATTAAAAAAATACATATATTTTTTTTAAAATATATTTTTATTAGAAATAAAAAATCCAAAAATAAGATGAACATGTTCATCATCTTCATCTTCTTCATTTGAATCTTCATC
>Ga0315913_1002390_pt1 | contig 21973 bp, 15 predicted proteins | sample MpolsnodulesMG_FD_207736 | JGI IMG/M metagenome (GOLD analysis project Ga0315913, IMG submission 207736) | Medicago polymorpha root nodule microbial communities from Los Angeles, California, United States - small nodules | ecosystem: Host-associated > Plants > Roots > Nodule | place: USA... | reverse complement strand
ACTATATACAATGACATCATTCATAAAATGTTTTTCAATTAATTAAAATTTAACTTTAATTATTTTATTTCTAAGATACATATATTAATAAATGATATTTTAGAGAGTTAATTTATTTTTTTATTACAAGAAGGAACAAAATTAACTACTATTCTTAATTGGTATGAGAATTTTTGTTGCTTATACATACAAGCTGGTAGCTTAATTTCTTTCGAAGTTTATTGTTTTTCGTTTCATTTTTCATATTGAAGAGTGTTGGTAACATTTACTACACTATTTTTAACACCGTCTATCTTATTGGATAAAATCCATTGAGGTTAATACGCCATTTTAGGAATGAGTTCTACATAAAAGTGATGTGACATACATCAATCTAGTTTAATAAAATAGCGTGTTTTGAAAATAATATATTAGAGCAAATGCTTATATACAATACTTTTATTTTAAACATCTCAATCACCACCAATACACATTGTTCACAAACAAAATAGGCGAACTATCATCACATAAAACATGGTTTAAAGCCTCACCAATTTTCATATCTTTCTTAGATACTTTTACCAATTCTTAACTTCTATATAATTGGAATTCCGGTTTTTTAGGTCTCACACAAGTTAGCATCCAAGTGAATTGTAGCTTATGTTTTGGCTTTAAACTTTTAGATGAAAACAATTGTAGCCCTAATGGCACCTTTCATATACATGTACCCTTGCATCAAACTAAGTGACACATTTATTATACAAAAATGGTCGCTTGATGGGAGACTCCAACTCGTGGCCTTTCATCCTTATCACATTTGTTTTTCTTCCTCCGCAAGGATACTCATTACGTGGAGCCTACATACACGGATGGATGTGTGGGGGGAACTCAAGGGCTCCAAGGCCCCCCGACTAATACACACACACATTTTGATAATAGATATTTGAATGTATATATATAAGTTTCTAGATTAATATTTATTTTATCATAAATTATGCAACTAACACATTTTATTTTCTTACAAATATTTTATTTTAAAATTTATACAATATTTATGATTAAATATACCTTTTTATCCTCCAACCAATTGTTTATTGATATGTTTTTTCGTACATGATTTAGTGAGACTCATTTTAATTTCAAAAAATTAAAAAAATTATGTTAACAAGAGTGTGTTGATAACACTCCTCGTGTTTGTCTATATATGTGTTAATTAATTTATCGTCTTCATTCACAACTCATATGTGATTCCCTATGCCAAAAATCACCCATCCAATGTAATAGTACATACACAACTGGCAGAGTACATACACACCATACTACCTTAATATTACTGCCATACACATTTGCTTGTTTTTATGGATTTTGATCCTCTGTTGCAACTCCACAATTCATCATCCACAAATCAATTGAATCTAAGATCAAAATCCAACACATTTATTCGTAATATGATGTAACAAATCTAAATCCCCTACAGGAGTACATGACAATTGCGATCAATGATCCATACTTTCTTTACCCTTCATTGTGCCTATTTCACGTGTTAAAACCTCAAATCATTGCTATAAAACCTCTATTACCACACATCACTCTCACATCATTCAACAATAAATCAAACAAACAACCTCAAACCCTACTGGTTAACTTCATTTTCCACAATGGACAAATTGTTTGCCCAATATTCCACCAACCCATCATCATCCACCGCTCGCCTTTATATCTCCTCTTCTATACCAACGTCGAACATAGATGTTTCACAACAAACCATGGATATTTCCCAAATTAATAATATCCACTTCTCTAATAATTAAGAACAACCATTTCCCTTTCCTTCAACTCACCCCGCACATAATTATTCAACATCGTATAATCCCATGCATACAATTCCCCCGATGCATATCTCTCATTATATTATTTTATTAAGTGATTGAGTTAAATAAAGTATCTATTTTTATTTATATATTTATATCTTTGAATAATAAGTTAAATCAAGGTATAAATATTTATTTCTATATTAACTATAGTACCATTTTAATAATTTACTTTTGACTAATAATAAATATTTACATAGTATTTTGTTGTGTTAAATGTAGAATTTATTGTAAAAGGTTATGTCTCCTCCAAAATACATAAAGAAGAACAATAATTTTCTGCAAAAGAAAAAAATAACAATAAAGTTATAGGCAAATATACACGGTAGTTTAAAAATTTAAAGTTAATTGTTTGTCAAAAGTGTAGCATTTAATATTTTCAATAAATTAAATATTATAATTTTAAATAAAGATTTTTTATTTTGTAATAAATATTTATATTTCAAAAAGTTATAAGTTTGATGTTATCAAATAAATAAGCATACACCATTTGCGTATGAAAAATCATATGTGGGAGTGGTCGAACATTTTAATATAATTCAACTACCTTAAGTGTTCAGCGTATATATATGTATGTGTGTGTGCAAGACAAGAGCGTCCAAATCCTTAAAAAATTATGGAGGAACTTGGTGTAGGAAGTAAGCATTGTTCATGAGAAGGAAATCAGTTTCAACAATCGGGTGAACACCCCATCAATTGCCTTGACTAATAGGAAACAAAAGACCAAGAAAAAGCAAACTTACGAGGTTCATAGTGCGGACTTGAGTTAAAGTGTATCAGGACATGTCCCAAAAAGGGTTAACATAACAAAACTTTACACTATTATTTTGTCTTTTCTATTTGTAATATCTTTTAGTTTTCTTTGCTTTGTTTTCATTGCCAACCTTTGCTTATTATAGATAGCCTAAGATTTTTCTCTCTTGTGTAATCATGTTGTGTACTTTGGTTCAGGCCGTATCGTAATTTTTATTGTTTTCATTGGCCTATTTTTTTGTGGCGTCTGGGGTTCGAACCCTGGACCTTACATATATTATGAATTGTTCCTACCAACTGAGCTAAACGCACATGGACGTTTTTCTTGACCTTTATATACATAAAACATAAAACATGGTTTAAAGCCTCACCAATTTTCATATGTCTGGAATTCTGGTTTTTCTAGGTCCCACACAAGTTAGCATCCACGTGAATTGTATCTTATATTTTGGCTTTATACCTTTAGATGAAGACAATTATAGCCCTACTGGCACCTTTCATATACATGTACCCTTGCATCAAACTAAGTGGCACCTTTATTATACAAAAATGGTCGCTTGAAGGGAGGCTCCAACTTGTGGCCTTTCATCCTTATCACATTTGTTTTTCTTCCTCCGCAAGAATACTTATTACGTGGAGCCTACATACAAGGATGGATGTGTGGGGGAACCCAAGGGCTTCAAGGCCCCCCGACTAGCACACACATACATTTGGATAATAGATATTTGAATGTGTGTGTGTGTATATATATATATATATAAGTTTGTAGATTAATATTTATTTTATTTTATCATAAATTATTCAACTAACTTATTTTATTTTCTTAAAAATATTTTATTTTAAAATTTATACAATTTTTATGATTAAATATACCTTTTTATCCTCCAACCAATATATTTATTGATTTGTCTCTTCGTACATGATTTATTTTAATTTCAAAAAATTATGTTAACAAGAGTGTGTTGATAACGCTCCTCGTGTTTATCTATATATGTGTTAATTAATTTATTGTCTTCATTCACAACTCATATGTGATTCCCTATGCCAAAAATCACCCATCCACTGTAATAGTACATACACAACTGACACAGTACATACACACCTCACTACCTTAATATTACTGCCCTACACATTTGCTTGTTTATATGGATTTTGATCCTCTATTGCAACTCCACAATTCATCATCCACAAAGCAATTGAATCTAAGATCAAAATCCAACACATTTATTCGTAATATGATCTAACAAATCTAAATCCCCTACACGAGTACATGACAATTGCGATCAACGATCCATAATTTCTTTTCCCTTCATTGTGCCTATTTCACGTGTTAAAACCTCAAAGCATTGCTATAAAACCTCTATTACCACACATAACTCTCACATTATTCAACAATAAATCAAACAAACAACCTCAAACCCTACTGGCTAACTTCATTTTCCACAATGGACAAATTGTTTGCCCAATATTTCACCAACCCATCATCATCCACCGCTCGCCTTTTTATCTCCTCTTCTATACCATCGTCGAACATAGATGTTTCACAACAAACCATGGATATTTCCCAAATTAATAATATCCACTTCTCTGATAATTATGAACAACCATTTCCCTTTCCTTCAACTCACCCCGCACATAATTATTCAACATCGTATAATCCCATGCATACAATTCCCTTGATGAATCAACCTCATGAAGGTTATTCCTCTTCTCTGATGGGACAAAGTCATGTTCCTTTCATAATTCAAACTACTCCTCAACTTGGAGTTGAAAGGGAAGAGGATAAGAAAAAAATTGAAGCAAAGAGGTGCAAAATTGCCAGGGAACAAAGGAAACAAATACTGAAAACAATCAGAAGTAAATCAGCTTCTAAGTTCACAGAAGAGACATCAAAGAGACCGTCTATTTATCGAGAGACCCAAGAAAGAACTCCACATGTTTTTTACAGCCCAGATGGAAAGGTGATTGTAAACTTTAATTAATTTTGATTCATCATGCATTATATATATGTGGTATTTATTACTCTTTTGGTCTCTGATGTTATTTAATTTCATTTACGAGAACAGCGATTTGAAGAAATTCTAACAAAGAAGTTGAGAAAGAGCGATATTAAGAGCTATGGTCGCATTGTCCTCCCAAAGGTGAGGGTTTCTTCATCAAAGGGTGATGTTTGAATTAAAATTAATATTAACTATTTGTTTAAAAAAAACTTTTTAATTGCTTGATTGTGTTCTTTTTATCTACTCGTTTGTTATGATTTATATAAAAAAATGATTTTGATATTTAATAATTTAGATTTTTTTTAAAAAAAAGAGACTATTTTGTGTTTGTTTACGATAAAGAAAATAAAAAGATGATTTTTTTTATTAAAAAAAAAAAGATGATTTTTTTAAAGAAACTATAACAAACATGTCATATATTCCTTTCAAAAATACAGTGATACACGCGCGCGCGCGCACACATACACGAAGCTTAAAATCTTTCATGGAAAATCAAAATCATTTTTTTATTATTTTTTTGTTCTTTTGGTTAACAAAAGTAATATGTTTTTTTTTCTCCCAAAATTCAAATAGAGGGAGGTGGAGGAAAAGCTTCCAGCCCCTAGCAGAGAAGGGATTGAAGTCATTTTCAAGGATATATATTCTGGTCGTGAATGGAAATTGAAACTCAAGTAAAATGGCGATTCTTGTTTATCTAATTTGTATATTTTTCTCTGTATATTTATTTTTTGTCGCCTTCCAAACTCTAATGCGTATAGACTGGAAATTCCGTAGGTATTGGATTAATGGTAAAACTAGAATGTATATTCTTGAGAATACAGGTAGAACACCTCTTCTTAGTGTTGCTAATTTTCATTGTTTCAATTCTCATGATTTTGGGTTCATAAATTGTTTTCTCTCTCTTAATGTAACAGGGGATATGGTAAACCATTACAAACTATGCATGGGAGATTATTTAGGCCTTTATAAGGACGAACTTACAAATTTGGTTAGTATCACTTCCTTTTATAAAAGTTATTAACATTATTACAATTTAATCTCTTCGATATATTTTTAATAAATTTTTATTATTTTAAATCTTCTGAAAAATACTCATTATCTATTCTATAACATATGCAAATAATACTCATTATTACAGTTTATTTTTATGTCCAAATAATATGGTTTGCAAAAAGTTTTAGAAGGAGGTTGAAAGTAATCTAATAAGCCTCATAGATATATTTTTAATACTCGTCAAAATATTGAGTTTCTTATACTCCAGTCAATGCACACTTCCCAACCGAAAAAAATGATTGTAGTGTAGTACACACTCTAATATCATATTTCTCATCCATTACCATGTTTACAAACTTCTCTTATAACGAAAATTGAATGAATGAAGCATGTTTGTATGTGTATACTCTAGATACATTTGTTATAGTAATTAAACTAATCTCCATTGTGAGTTGTAAAACAGTAATAAATAAATGTTTTAGATTCTTATGAACTCTTGTTTGTGCGAGGATGCAGTATATGTGCACAAAAAAGGCTTGTGATCTCCTTCCTTGGGCAGACCAAGGCAAGGAAAAAGAACCATCAGACTTGGCCAACCAACAAATTCAGTCGACTAATAATTTGGAATTGAATCCACCAAACCAATCAGTCGCCCAAGAAACCAATAATACTGCAATGTCACCTATCTTGGTAGATGGTAATGATGGTGGTGGTGATGATGACGATGAACAACAAAGCAGCTTGGACGAATTCTATGAGAGCCTTGACGATATTTTTGATGTTTATTAGATGCAGTAATATTCCTGGGCTAATAATGTGTTTTCTCTCTGTAATATAAGATCAATCTAGAAATGTGGTATGTATGAGAAAATTAGTACTCTCTTGAAACCCTCATGCTATGTATAGCTAGTTCATAAATAAATGATTTAGAGACAATGATTGATTAGAATGTTAAATTCTTCTCAAGAAAAATTAATGGGCTAAAGTTAGCAAAACCTATATCACAAAGGAAAGAAAAGATGTATCTTTTCAGGAATTTTTGTTATGTTTAGTTAGTCCTTGAACTTGGTGATCGGTAGTTAATAATTATGTTAGTTTAATGGTTCCTTTTATTGAATGACTATTGATCTGGAAATGTTGCTTTGAGATATGCGCGAGAAAGGGGAGTTCCCTTTTAAGAATTTCTCATGATAGGTTAATTATGTTCTTGAACTTGGTAAATGTTGAATAATATTATCTAGATTTTTAGAATTTCTCTGGGTTGTTGGTGTATGCTGCTATGCCCAGGGATAAGAGTTAAGCGATTCGAAATGATTAAATATAATGTTTTTTTTAAGAAAAATTGAAGATGGTTGCATGATGATAACATCTTGACATTTTAACTATGTTGGCATCCCAAATTCCCAATGCACCTTCAATCTTATATGATCTCTCCAAAGGTATTATTTAAATGAAAAAACAAAACAAATGGTGTGGGTGGGGGGCATAAATCAAACCCACCAAAGCAAGATCAACAAAAACAATAAAAAGGTAAGCCATCTTTGTCTCTAAAGAAACCTTATATAGAACAACTAGGTAAGTGATCCTACCATACTAAACCATCAACAAAGAAGAAAACATATGCCAGTATGTCTCTACAAGTATTCCCTTCTCTATAAATATAAATATGAGAAAATCTAAAACGGAAAATCCTAATGTTATGAAGCCAATTTTTCTATCTAACTTTAAGCCTCTAAGGAACCAAATTCACATCAGTAAAAGCTTGAACAGGGAGGTGTACCAAATAGGTACATGATCCACACAATGCGAGCGTAATCGTGTAAATATCTTTTTATTTTTTTTAAGCAAACAACCATTTTTGTATATGAGACACAATCTTTACCGTCTCAATTTTGGGTGTTTAAAATCGAACCAATCCAATAAAAAAACTGCAAACCGAACCAACCCAAACCGAAATCGAAAAAATGACATTTGGTTTGGATGTATTAAAATCATTTTTTACTCAACCACATGATTTAGTTTGCGGTTTTTATTTTATCAACCGAACCAAACCGCAACATAAGAAAAACACTAATTAAACTTATGTCACCTAGACAAATACACATAGAGACTCAATGAAAACTTCTATAAAATGACATATTTTTTCTTTTGTTAAATTTCTTCTTTACTTTTTATTTAAAAAATGTATTTACGTGCTACTTGGATTGGATTGTTAGATAATGATAAAATCTTAATCTTTTACATTTCTTACATAATAAAATTACCTTTTGTTTGCGTTTTTAATTTGGTCTATATGTTGTTGGGTGAAAATGACATTGTAATGTTGGATGACTTTTTAAAAGCCAACCGAACCAAATCGAATCGCATGACTTTTATGCTCAAAACTGAACCAAAACACACCACAAATATCCATAGTCTCAACCTATGTAGAAATTACAAATACATCCTTAACATTCTCTTTGGTCTTAAATATAAACAACAATTCTTGTTCAAATCATTAAATACTTTTTTTTAAAGTCAAACTAATCCACAAAAATTACAGATTCATTAACTAATTGATGTATCTGTCTTATAATATATTTCAAATACACCAATTTTTCATTGAACATGAATTTATTTATTTTTGTTTATATATAAAAACAGATGGAGTAACATTTTTTATAATAATTTTACAAATTAAATTGACCTTTAGAAAACATTTTCATTGAACATGAATTTATTTATTTTTGTTTATATTTGAAACCAGATGGAGTACCATTTTTGATAATATTTTTACAAATTAAACTGACCTTTAGAAAATACATTTGAGGATTAATTTGACTGTCTATAAATAAATTCAGTGATCAAAAATCAAAATAACTAATAAAAAAGAAACTTCTACGTGTTTGCAATTTCAATAACTATAATAACAATATCTCGTACATGGATTTAGATCTTTTCCTTCTCCTCATTCTCTCAGTTTTCCTCCCTCATCACATTCTATACATTTCTCTCTAAATTTTGGAAAGCAGATTAAGAGAGAGAAAAAAAATAAAAAAGTAAAACAAGAGAGAAAGAAGTTCAAAAGAGAGCTAGACACCCTAAAGAGATGAACACTGGGTTCCGTTTGGCCCGACTTATTTTAGGTGTAGAAGTAGCTTTAAACTTGAAGTTAAAATTAAGAACTTTAAATATAAAGTTAAAGTTGTTTGGCAAATCTTGTTTTTTTCTATTCCAAAATCCAAATACTTTGTTTTCTGTTAAAATGTATTTGAGAATACTTTCTATTAAATATCTTATTTTATGATAAATTCTACTACAGACATAACATTAAAATTATTGTAAAAATATTATATTAAAAGACACGATTTTTATTTTTATAAAAGTTCATTAATTGTCATATAAACAATAATTATATTAAGAAATTAATAAGATAGACGACATCGATGTATTTACTAAAATCCATGAATAAAAACATTTTTTCAAAGAACATGGATAAAAACATTGATTGTAGTGTTTTATTATTTTATTAAATATTTTAAAAAATTAAAAATTCTTATTAAAACAATATTTTAAAAGATAATATTTTAATAATAAAAATTAGTCAATTAACATATAAACAATAAATTGTTCAAGAAAATAGTTGGGAGCATAAAGCATGGCAGCATGCTTGGGAGTTTCATATTGTTTTTTTTGGTAGTGTTACAATGTAACGAAGCAAAAAGAAAAAGAAAAAAAAGAGAGAGTCAAAATTAAGTTCCAAACTTATCTCTCAGGATGAGAGATTCTATGTCAGACGGAGGGCAGTTCCAGTGAGCAGAGCATCGGAATGTGGGTGGGTGGAAGGTGCAGTTCTTTGTGAGGTGTTTTGGCGAAGGTGCTTGGGAGAGCTAATGGTGATGTTTGGGGTTTTACTCCCGGTTGTTTTTCAAAGGTTGTTGGTTGTTGTGTGCGAGCAGCGGAATGTGGGTGGGTGGAAGTTGTTTTTGTGGCAGTTGTGACGATGTTTGAGGATTTTCGTACAACTTTTGTTTATGTTGTTTCATTGATCGTGGTGTTAGCTTTGTTTTGGTGTTTCTATTTATTGATTTCGGAGATAGCCCTTTGTTAGGAGGCGTTTCCCATAGGTTTTTTGGATTTTTTCTTTGATTCACGGGTGTATGAGTTTTCTATTGGGGGCTCCCCATCTATCCGTTGTATGTTGCTACTTTAAGACTTTTAGCTTAGCACTCCTTGTGCTAGTTAAGATTCATTACGATTTTAATAAATTCCATTTTAGTTTTTTCAAAATTTTTTTTTTTTGTTTTTATTTTGGTGACTATTTTTTTTTTTATATTACTGTATGCTCTTTTTACTACGCTTATGTGTATAAATTATGAATATTAGTTTTATAAAATTTTAAACCAAAATCATGTATTCATTGTACACATAATATAAATAATTTTTTTTGTTCCAATATAATATAGATATAAAAATGAAGAGTACTTTGTACCAAAAAAAGAAATAAAAAATGAAGAGTATAAAATGAGTATATGTATAGTAGTCTATCTAAAATCAAAAACCTTATCTCTAGTTAGTTTTGCATCTTTTGTATAATTTGTTTATCTTTTCAATTCAATTCATTTCATTCATGTTCCTCTCACGCTGAAACATCATCATCTTCATCTTCATCTCTTCAATGGCTGCTTCACCTTCTTCAGCACTCAATTCTCTCTCTTCTCTCTCTTTCCGTTCCTCTTCTTCCTCCTCTTGTTTCTCTCTCCTCCCCACAACCCACAAACTCACATTCCCTCTCACCAAAACCCCATTCTCTCTCTCCACTCTCTCCTTCGCCGTCAAAGCAATTCCCACCTCCGATGAATTCGACACCACTATACCAGAAGAATCCCTTCCCTTCAACCCACCGGAAATCCCAGAAGGCTTCATTCCACCACCTTCCGTAGACGACGGCCCAGAAGAAAACGAAGATGAAATCGCCGCTGCATACGAAGAGCTATACGGTGTAGGGTACAGTGGTGTTAGTGTGCTTGGAAATGACATAAATGTGATGGATAAGAAGGCGAGGAAGGATACCGGATTCGGTTCGGGTGGGAAGAAGGAAAAGATAAGAGATGGATTGGAAGAAAGAGTTGTTCAAGTTAGGAGAGTTACTAAGGTTGTTAAAGGAGGGAAACAAATGAGGTTTAGGGCTATTGTTGTTGTTGGTGATAAGCAAGGACGAGTTGGTGTTGGTGTTGGGAAAGCTAAGGAAGTTGTTTCTGCTGTTCAGAAATCTGCTATTAATGCTAGGAGGAATCTTATTAGAGTTCCCATGACTAAGTACTCCACTTTTCCTCATAGGTAACTCTTTTTCTTTTCATCAATCTTAATTTTGTTTTTTATCACATGTTTTACTTAAATGACATTATGACGTAATTTGATCCATGTAGCCGACTCCACTCAGTGGAATAAGGTTTTGTTCTTAGTTTAGAGAATTATAATGTCATTTGAAATGGAAAACTTATTAACCAATGTTGGGTTGGTCCGGGTGGAACTCGACTCTGATGTAAGGTTTTGAATTTGAAACTCATGATGAAAAATTTGGGTGGTTGGTTTGATTCTTTTGTAGAGATTAGTCATTTGTAAAGTTGGCGAATACTTTGCACATATGGTATGATAGTTGAAAGTAAAGGGAAAGGTTATTGTGAAGGGGAAATCCTTGGGGGAGAATTCTTTCTTCTATTCTCAATAGAACAATGAAATTGTTCCTTACCTTTGCTTGTTTCTATTGAGTTTTTCGTTTTTCTTTCATGTGTTCTTAACATTGTTCCTTGATACTTCGTGTGTGAACTTGAATTGTATTATTCATAATTCACGTTGTATCAGAGCTTCATTTGGATATTTGTGTATATAGGAGTTATTGGGCACCTCATTTGAAATTCAGGAAAACATTTCACAATATAACGAGGCATTCTTGAGGCTTGATTCTAATATTATCATTATCACTATGTTTCCAACTTTCCGCTATAGGCCGCAATGCCCTACTTATACGGTGGATTTTTGTCTAGCCTCTATATAAATATGGCATTTTGGCCTATATAGTGGAATCTGCTTTGTGGACGATTCACTGTGCTGAAATTATATATTGACATGTGACTACCTGTAATGTTCTATGTAAAAATGAAAAACGAATATGAAATAGGTTGAAATCTGGACATTTAATTTGCTATTAGCATTGTAAGATTTTACTCGCCTTCATTTGAGGTTTTAATGGATTGAAGTCACCTTCTCCCTCCCGGGGGATACTGGAACTGAATATTAAGCATCTGATTGAGGTTGTTATTTGAGCATGCATTTTCAACTATCAGTGCCCTTCCATAAATCGATGCATGCGTGTTTGGTGCCCATTTGTGAATGCTTATCGCAACTGAAAGAGCTCTTGCTGATGAATGCCCAAGTAACTTATGGTCACTTAGGCAAACTATTAAGCTGTTCCCTGTTCGATTTCCTTAACTCAAATAGGAATTGAAGAGCAGAGTCTCTTCTTGCTGAGAGATGGAACTTTTATTTCAGAGGAGAAGCATATCAACAATAACTTTGATTGAGTTCCTCGTGTTCTAAGATGCTAGAATTTTAGTTAGATATGGATTTTGAGTTGCAAATTATCAATTGCTCTCATTCTAGATAGCTGCCACTAATTTTACGTCGTATATACTGTTTTTCCAGAGCTGATGGAGATTATGGAGCGTCAAAGGTGATGCTTAGACCCGCTTCTCCTGGTACCGGAGTTATTGCAGGTGGGTCTGTGAGAATTGTTCTTGAAATGGCCGGTGTTGAGAATGCTTTGGGGAAACAACTAGGAAGTGACAATGCACTCAACAATGCCAGAGCAACTGTAGCTGCAGTGCAGAAAATGAAGCAGTACAGTGAAGTTGCTGAGGAGCGTGGGATGCCTATGGAAGAATTATGGAAGTAGTAAATTTTTTGAAGCCAATGTGATTTTCATACGTCAATCATTGTGATGTAGAACTGGTGTTAGTACCTCAGAAAGTGTTCCAACTGTTGTAAGTTTCTTGGAAGTAAACAACTTCAAAATATTACTTGTTCAACCTGAACCACATTCTTCACTTGCAATTTGATATGTATTTATGATTATCCAATTTATGCTTGGTTTTGACAAAACTTAGATCATGTTCCTTGTATTTTTGCCTTTAAATTATCTAATTAAATAATGATATGTTGATATGTTTTCAACATTGATAGCCTCCTTTAAGAATATGTCGTGGAATTCAAAAATTATTGTGTCATTGTTTGATTTGAAAAAATTGACAAGGACTGTAAGGAACTTGGTATAAGCTCTGCACTTCCTCACAATTTGGGACTCAATTATTCAACACATGAATTGTAGTACTGCTTCTGTAGCCAATTCACATTGAGAAACAAAGATTAGAAGTTTCATACACATGACATATTTTATTTGACTACATGTCTATAGTAGATGGTGTGAGTTTACAGTAAAAAAAAATTTCTTCCACTATATGACTAGCTACAAGAAAAAATGTGCATTTACACAAAAATTATCTAACAAATCCTAAAAACTAAAGCATGGAACCAAGTTTGCACCAAGGAACAAAGACATTAACACATTAACTGGAACTTCATTTCCACATTTTCACAGTACAGTCACTGCTACATGATGCAATGAATTCATTTTGAGTACAAGCTGCTAGTCCAGTAATTGTTGCATTAGTATGTGCAGGAATAGGATATACTTGTCCAGTCTCAGGGATCCACAATTCCATGTTCTGCAATATGCAACAACTTTTTTATTTCTTACATGTAATAACAACCAAAGACAACAACTTAAAGTTGAAATACTTGAAAACATAAAAGTTTTTCATTTTCAAAGGAATACAACACATGAAAACAAGAGACTTCAATCCATAAACCAGCACACCAGGATGGTTTAATTACCTGAAATCCACCAATAACTAGTGCATTAGGGTATCTAGGATGGAAGATGATGGATTGAAACCTCTTCCCACTTGATTGATACTCATGAAGACATTGTCCGCACACCGCAATCGACCAGACACGTGCACAATCTTCAGTGACAGAGGCAATCTTTTGCCCCTTTGCATCCCAACACATGGAAAAAATTTCTTTGTTGTGTCCCTTATAGAGATTATTAATATTTAGTCAGTCATTCTATGTTACACAAACTCATTATTTCAATCAATTTATAAGTGAATCTCACTTGAAAACGGTTTTGAACATTCCAAGTCTGAATATCAAGTATGGTGATAGTATTTCCCTTAGCAACTGCCAAAAACTTCCCAGATACAGGCTGGAACCTTATCTGTTGCCCACCTGCCTGAAATTCATTGTTAGGTATATATGGATCATTTATTAGTGAACTAATTCATGAAGCAGTTTGGAATTAGCTAATTAATCACCATGAGTGAGAATTACTCACTATAAAGTTTTTCATCCTAACACCCTGAATGAGATCCCATACTTCAATTACATCAAAGCTATCAGATGAACAAAGAAGTCCTTCAAATGGATGGAAGTCTAATGACTTTACCACACCATGATGCCCAGCAAGATCAAACAACACTGTTCCAGGCTATAAAGGAATGAATGCTCATGTTACAAAAGGGAAGGGAAAATATCTGAAATGAAAAGAAAAAGACTCTCACTTTGTTTGAATCCCATAATTTTACTGCTTTATCAGAGGAAGAAGTTGCAAATATATTTGTTCCTGGTTGAAATCTAACTTCTGAGATGGGAGCTAAATGTGACTGTGATGTAGTAATACAGTCACAAGTATCCATGTAGCATATAAAAGGCTGCATGTGGTTAATCATAAACCAAAATAAGCATTACTACTGAGACAGTAATTAAGCAATTAAAATTGGAAAATTGATATCACATTAACTATTCACCTTCCTCCCAAACCCAGCACTTGCCAAAACCTTTCCATCAGACGAAAAATCACAGGCCGAAAGCGAGTCAATGCTTCGAAAAGCTTGTATAAGAAATTAAAGTAAACATAATTAGTTTCAACAGTATAGTTTTTAACATTGATAAATCTTTTCTCAAATACATCTGTAGATAATAGAGTTTTACTTGCAAGGGACTGAATAGAATATCCTTCTTGATATATTTGAGGGGTAGTGTCCCTTTTAGAACCAACGTTTAGGGCCTGAATTTTGATTATACATATAAATGGTAAATGACATGTGTTTAATTAATTACACTATATTGCACAGATTAGTTACAATACACTATATGAATCAAACAAAGCCAAAGAGAAACATTAATGAGCATTTAGGCATAATCACCTGATTGGAGGATGGTAGCTTCTTTGGTAGTCTAGGCTTATACATGTCATCATGGAGTTTAACCCAAAATTCATGCAAGAATCCATGTGGATATTGATTAAATTCTGAAAACACAGAAACTTATTATAATAACAACAATAAGATATAAAGAAATGAATATTATGTAGAAGAAACAATTAAGCAAAATGAATGGGAGTGCAACTGCATATATATAATAAGTTATTATCTATGAAACATTAATGCAGACACGGACACGACACCAATAATAATTTGAGAAAATCACATGATTCAATGTAATTATATGTGTTGGTGTCGGACACAGACACATGTCTGACACCGGGAGGAGTGACTGTGCTTCATACATTATATTTTTTTCTTCTGAAAAGGAGTATATATTACCAAAGGGGGGTTGTGTAGTAACATGGCCTTCCTTTCTGAAAATTTCAGCAGTATATGGCAATCCACGCTTCTTCAAGTAATCATACATGTACATTCGGAAACTACAGAAAATAAAACAAAGTTCAAGTAACAAAATCAAAGAAAAACGAAAGAATAACATCTAGCATTGTACTCACACATCTTCATGGGAACGTGTAGGGTTCATGAATTAACAGAGTTAGCATGTAGTGTCATGCAAAAGAAGAATTTAGGAAATATTTTATGTTATTTATTGTTTGTGATGAACGAGGTTTGTGGTGTGTTTGTTGTGATTATTGACTAACTGACTCAACGTGTCTCATTTTTCTCTTTTGTTACTTGTACATGAGTAATAAACAAGTAAGCAATTTTCTCAACGTGTCTTATTTATCTCTTTTGTTCCTTGTCATTTTTATTTAATCAAACTAAATATCATTTAATATGTCAAATTTAAATGTAAACTAATTATGTTTTAATAATTGTAACATTTTGCACACAATGTAGATTTTATCTGTGGAACTGAAAAGGATTGAATATGAACCGTGCATTAAGGATCTTGACCTATTTGTGATATCTGGATTTTATATTCATTTTAAGACAATCCTATAGTTTGTTATTGGTTTCAAATGAAATTGGAATGTGGGCCAGATATGGATCATTATGCTGCTCTTTCAATCTTATCATATCCTAAAATAAAATGGTTCATCTTTATAGGTAAAACTACCGAGAGTGAAAACAACAATTCATTTTCATTGATTTTTTGTCTGAAATCATATCAATTTCTTCAAAGTTGTTCAACTTGCATCAATCATATCATTTTCATTCTTTTTTTTATATCTAATGGCTTGTTTGGATGTGCGGTGGAACAAGTTTTCTTGCGCACCTAGACAAAAATTGCCGTGATATTGTGAAGCTACTCTCTGTAGTGTCTAGTAAACGTGCGACATTGCCGTGGTTTTCAAAATAGCAAAACACATGCCAAGACTCTTGACATTTATTTGCCGAAGGATCATAACCTACTAAAAGTTTACTGAAAAGTATGGTCGAACATAAATGGTTATTGAAACACCGTACAACTATAATATAGAAAAGCATGAGAAGCCCCCAATTTTTCTTCTGTTACTTATACATGTTTTATTACAATTTACATCACAATTTCATGAACATTTCCATTGAAAAACAAAGACATGTTTTATTTGATTACATCTATACTGGCCTCAATCAACAGCAATTATTTTTTTCCACTACGTGACTAGCTTACAAGACATACACAAATAATGTCTAACAAATCTTAAAAACTGAAGTAGGGGAGGAATTTACACCAAATAACAGAGACATTAACTAGAACTTCATTTCCATATCTTCACCACAGAATTACTGCTAGCTGATGCAATATCGAATTCACTTCGCGCCGTAGTAGCTGCTAGTCCAGTAATTAATACACCAGAGGCATCTCTTTTAGTACGTATTTCCCTGGTCTCAACAGTCAACAATTCCAAGCACTGCAATAAGTTGTCCACAGATTATTTACTTACTATTTATGCAAGCACCTCGTTTACTTTTATTGTTTTAATAGGTTCAACTATGACTGAGTCTAACTGTAACCTCTCTATCATTTACTTAAACGGAGATATAGAAGGGACACAACAATCATATAATAGAAGCGGAGGGAAGAGTTTACCTGATAACCAGCAACAACTAAGACGTCAGGATATCGAGGATGGAATATGATAGACTGAAACCTCTTCCCGTCTGATTGATACTCGAATATGCATTGTCCGTCCGACCAGACACGTACATCATCTTCACTGATAGAGGCAATCATATTCCCAGTGACATCCCAACATATGGAATTTATGTCTTTGACGTGACCCTAATAGGGAACAAGATTCAGACTCATATCGTAGTAATACTATATCATGATACACAACCAAATTTTAATCAATTATATGTCATACGTGAACCTCACCTTAAGAATGTTCTTAACGTCTAAAGACGAAAATTCAAGTATGGCGATAACATTTTGATTAGCAACTGCCAAAAGCTTCCCTGATCCAGGCTGAAATCTCACTAGGCTTCCTGCCTGAAATTCATTTTTATACAAGTCATTCTATTCATGTGACCTATGAGTAGTTGTTATTCAGTTTTGAATACTAAAAGATGAGTGTAAGACTCACAATACAGTGGTTAATCCTGACACGCTGATTGAGATCCCATACTTTAATTACATTACAGGTATCGGACGAGCAAAGAGTTCCTCCTAATGGGTGGAAGTCCAATGATCTAACTTGTGCCTCATGTTCATCAAAACCGGACAACAATGTTCCAGGCTATATATATCATGAAACATCAAAACATAATCAATCAATCCTTAAGTTACAATGGTAGGACTAATGCAGAAGAGTGAGTAGTAGATGATTTGAAAATAGACTCACTTTGTTTGCATCCCATAAATTTACTGTTTTATCAGCAGAAGATGTTGCAAATATAGTGGATCCTGGTTGAAATCTAACTTCTAAGATGGTAGATGAATGTGACTTTGTAGTAGTAACACAATCACCAGTGTTGACGTAACAAATGAAAGGCTGTTTAAACCACAATATAAAGATAAATACATTACGCAGACACGCAGTGGAGACAGTAAACAGACAGAATTGGGAAATTTATCGCATTGATTATTCACCTTCCCGCTTTTCCCACCACTTGCTAGAATATTTCCATCCGATGAAAAATCGCAGGACAAAAGCTTTTGACTACTTGTAAAACCTTGGTGTTAGAAATAAAAATAAACATTGAATCAACTAAATGTCCATCATTGTCATTTCAAATTGATAACTGAAGCTACTAACAAGATTTTGTGGAGTATATAAATGACAGAACTGTGATGCCAAAGATGTAAAGAATAGAAATTTACTTATAAAGTGTTGAATAGAATATCCATCCCGAATCATTTGAGGGGTATTGTCCATTATAGGACCAACGTTTGGGGCCTGAAAATTGAGTAATATATGACTGTGTTGCACTATATATGAAACTAAGAACCAGTTATTAACATTGAACATTTAGGCATCATATATAACCTGACTCTGACCGGAAGGTCCTGGTATCTGTGGCATAGATTTTATCCATAAATCGTACAACAATCCATGTGGTTGTTTATCAAATTCTGAAAGCACAGTTAAATAAAATCAATCAGTTACAGAAATGAATAAAAAATAAAGAAAATATAATAATAAGATAAAGAAAAGAATATGTAGAACAGTAGAAGCTTATGTATCCTTTACAGAACAATTACACACAAGCTCAATTATCCATATTATAAGGAAAATGAATAGTAGTGCAAGGAGTATAATGCAAAGACAGAGAAACGATTCTTGGAAAAAATGAACAAAAAAACCGAGAAGACAAATAATTGTGGTCCACTACCACAAGTGCAGCTACAATATAAAGATTTTAGAGGTCTCGGCAATGACACTGCCACCGCAATGACGGTATTATCAGCTACGTTTGTCTACATTTTTTAGCAATACCAAGATTTGCAATGTAGAAACAATTCCTGGGTAAAATGACTAAAGAAAAAACTAGCAAAAGGGTGCAAAAGCATACGTACCAGGGGGAGTTTGTCCATTAATTCGAGCTTCACTTTGAAATATCACAGCAGTGTTTGACAATCCTCTCTTTTTGAAGTAATCACACAGTAAGGTATCAAGACTGCACAGAACAGACGATAAATTATATGGATAAGAAGCATTTTAAGAAAGAAAATAAAGAAAGCAGCGCAAGAAAATTGATAGAACATGCATGCAGCATTGTACTCACAGTTCATTTTTGGGATTTTTCGGGTCCAGATATGGATTGTTCATCTTGGATAAAGGAAGATGAACAAGATTAATGGAAAGATGGTGGACTAAGGTGGAATTAATAGTGAGCTTGTTAGAGCAAGAATTAACAAAAAACTGATATCTTTATTCAATGAATCAATTAACTGTGATTACAAGTGAGTACTTATATACTTGATCAGTATAACCACCTATAAAAACTGACAAAACAGAATTCCTAACTGTCTAACAAACTAAGAGAAGCTGAACAATTCCAAAGGCCCATAAACAATAGAGACTTAAGGCCCAAATACATTTAAGAAATGCTAAATGTTAGAGCTTGCAGAGTCATGCAAAATAAGAAGATAGGTCAACTAAGCATATAAATTATGGTGGTAGAACATTTGACCCAAGTTTTTCATAGCTTATTTATTTTTTTGCTTCAGTTTTACTTTATTCAGTTTTTTGTTTATTTCTTAAATTTTGTTTAATGGGTTCAGATCCATTGTTTGTAGTTGGGATTAGCCCTAGCATTAGTTCTATACCATTAATATATTTCCTTATTATTTATTATTTTATATATCATCCAGTAATTTTGAAAAATTATATTTGATCATTACCAATCCAACTTTAATCAATTCTTTGAATTTTAAACCGATGGTTCAATACTCGATTTTGTTTTGATTACACTTTACACTGAAATTACATTCTTCAAACATTATATATCACAATGCTGCAACGTAACAGCAACTGAGCCGATTTTCCTGCAGTCGAGAATCCCGCAATCACACAATCATAGTTTACAAACATGGTATTCTATAGAATACAATATAATCTATCTGGTAAGTCCAGGTCAAACTAATAAAACACTTTGGTAATTTTGAAGAAAACTATTATTTTGGGAATTGTAGAAAATTGAGAGAATGAATGATAAGAAATAATTTTTTTTATTCATTAGGATCACTACTATTTTCATGGTGAAAACTTTCTACTTATACAAAGAGAAATAGCAACTAACTTCTAAAAACTAACTCGTAACTTGTTATTCAAGTAACCTTACTAACAAACTAACTTGTTTCTTACCACACAAGTTACACTAATAATAACAATAAATAATAAGCTAATTTGAAATGCAATGACCAATACACCTTATTTCAAACTAGTTCAAAAGGGCTACTCTTCAATGGTTTTGAAATGAAATTGGAATGTGGTTGACAGATATGGACCATTATGCTGCTCTTCCAATATAATGATACCCTCACAAAAATGATTCATCGATATTTGTCCGAAATCATATAAATTTTTTCAAAAAGTTGCTCAACTTGCATCAATCTTATACAACTTGTTTCCTTTTCTTCATTCGTTTTATATCTACAACTCTTGACCTTTATTTGCCGAAGGATCGTAACAGCTGATTCAAAAATTCACTGAAGGTATGAAATTATGATATAATATAGAAAAGCATGATAAGAAGCCCTTAATTTTAATTTTCTTCTTTTACTTATAGATTAGTCATTTCCATTTGATTATTACATCATAATTTCATGAACAAAGAGGTTTTATTTGATTACAACTGTACTGGCCTCAATCAACATCAATTTTTTTCCTTCACTTCTTGACTAGCTTACAAGACAAGGTGTACATATACACAAATATCATCTAACAAATCAAAAAAACAGAATCAACAGAGACATTAACTAGAACTTCATTTCCATATCTTCACCAAAGAATCACTGCTAGCTGATGCAATATTGAATTCACTTCGTGCCGTAGTAGCTGCTAGTCCAGTAATTAATACATCAGAGGCATCTCTTTTATTATGTCTTTCCCTGGTCTCAACAGTCAACAATTCCAAGCACTGCAATAAGTTGTCCACAGATTATTTACTGACTATTTATGCAAGCACCTCGTTTACTTTTATTGTTTTAATAGGTTCAACTATGACCGAGTCTAACTGTAACAGTTACTTAAACAGAGATACAGACGCAACGACTAAGACGTTAGGGAATCAAGGATGGAATATGACAGACTGAACCTCTTCCCGTTTGATTGATACACAAATATGAAGTAACCTCCTTTAATTTCCAGAGGCACGTGTACTGCTATCTGTTTGGCCATTCTCAAGAATCAACAATTCCAAGCACTTAAATAAATTGTACAAATATTATTTGCGTTCTGTTTATGCAATAAGATTTTTTATTTGTTGCATAACAATCAAACACAGCAACTTTAAGCTGAAATACTTAAAACATAAAAGTCTTTTTTACTCTGTCCAATTTTCATACTAATACTAATTTAGTGCAAATAACCAAGTTAGTTTCACTCAAAAAAAATTCGAAGACTAAGACATATGTAAAAGGTAAAAATTGATAATCTAAACTTTATATATATCTTGTAAGCATATTGCTCAATAATACATGATGATATTTTAACTAAAAAACTTCTAATTAAGGCAAATTACATGATAACATCAAGGGTATTCATCCCACACAAAAATCATTATATCATTCAAAATCATTAAAAAGATATAAACCAAGACGAGACACTAATTGGATTCATCTTCAAAATCATCACTCGGAAGCTCGTTCAAATCAAAATTCTTCACAACTTTTGACCCGATTTCAGTTTCAACTTCGTTAATCTTCTTCTCCTCACTATCTTCAAAATCATCACTTGGAAGCTCGTTCAAATCCATATTTCTTGGAATTTCTTGCCTTTTAGCGCCGCTGTGATTCACATCGATATTGGCAGTTGATCCTTCATAACCCTCGCGAGATATATGCAACAGAGTTTCAGCAGCAGCAGTAACTTCATCGTCAATATCCATATATCTTTTT
>Ga0315913_1002389_pt1 | contig 21974 bp, 13 predicted proteins | sample MpolsnodulesMG_FD_207736 | JGI IMG/M metagenome (GOLD analysis project Ga0315913, IMG submission 207736) | Medicago polymorpha root nodule microbial communities from Los Angeles, California, United States - small nodules | ecosystem: Host-associated > Plants > Roots > Nodule | place: USA... | reverse complement strand
TTTCTTCCACTTGCTCATTTTCCTTTTTTCCAAAACCCTCCCCTCCCTTCCCCTCCAAACTCACCAACAAAGCCTTCCTTTCAATATAAGATTAGCTGTTCCAATCCAGCAATGTCCAATTATGTGTTCCCTTTTCAACTACTTAGCCTTGTTATGGAATCGGAGACTTTTTTTCCTTTCTTCTTTCAATTCATCATCTTTGTCTACTTTTATTCAAACTAAACCAAAAAGGACAATGAGAAGTCCATATACTTTTATAACCTCTGATGTGTCAAAGGTGTTGAATTTCAATGCATTATTCTTTTAGATGGATGCTCAAATAGTGGACAGTATGCACTCTAAAAGGAGAAAAAATGCTGAGTTTGGAGCAATTATTCAAAGGTGCAAAGCAATTATTGATTCAAAATTGAATTGTGGTTTATTTGCTTAGCAAAAAGAAATAAGTGATTTAGTTTGTAAGGAGATAAACAAATATAGTTTGCTCATTACTTTGTAGGGGTGGTCCTTCACACCCGAGTCTGTGTCAGGATCTCGAACTCCTTATCCCTTAACTTTAACCGATTGAGCTACCCAATTCGCCAATAATTTACACTATTAATTTAAGATCGAACATAAAAATCAATCACTTCATCATACATTTAACATATAAAATTCAAACACCTTAAACACCTGCAAGACACTCCATCTCATTAAACCGGAACAGAGTTAAAAACACATTTAAGAAAAACTAACATTTAAAAGACTTGTTTTACCTAAAAAATGTTATGCGACATAAGCAACTTACAATATATGAAAGAACATAGCTATTTCTTGTAAAAAGACTTTTGATAAAAGTAAAATCTTCCAGTAGCAGGCCCTGATTGAGTTGAGATGAGATAAGCTTATGTCAGAAAGCTTATGTCAGATTCTTCTCCGAACTCGCTAGCAACACAAGTAACTCTAATTGACATCTGGTTTCTTCAAGTTCAAACAATTATCTGTTGCTTGTCTATACAACTCCTGGACCTGATTTAATTCTTTTTCTAAAATCAAGAATTCAAATAAAATGGTAAGAGTGCATCTACCTTTTCCTCAAATCAAGAACCAGTGTAAAATCCAAACAAGGGTAAACCAACAACTAAACAAGTATATTGTTTTGATATTATTGCATTTGCTGTTACAATAAATAAGTTGATGAAAGTTTCATGGTTTCAGGAAGGTGAGAAAAACATAGAAGTCTTTACCAGACGATCAAAATTCATATATGATATATGAAATCTCAATACAAGTTGTGCTTATCTAACTAACCTGTAACTCAATAAGTAACTAACATCTTTTTTTTTACTAAAGGTAACTAATATCTTTTATTATTCTAATAATAATTTATGGACATTACTTGATACTTTGATGACCTTAGTTTGAATAAAAAGCCGGATACCACTATCATGAAAGAGCTTTGGTGTCCGACACGTATCTGATACACATCCAAAAAGTATCCAATAATTTTTTAAATTGTTTTAAAAATAACTTCACTGACATTTCTCAAATAGATCCTTGACACTTATTTCCAACCAAAGACACAAGAATATGCATTTTAATAGTAGAAAGCATATATTCTAATATAGGTTGGGGAAAGATATGTAATTATGCATACTTGTTATGATCACAAATATTTTCAAAAGAATTGTATCAAACACTGTACTTATGTACATTAACGAGCAGTTAGTAATGTGAATATCTTATTACAAACACTGTGCACTTATGTTCTCTTTCTCTATCCTCTTCAAAAAAAGATGTTCTCTCTGTTTTTATATATACAATTATACACATAATAATATATAGAATTTGTTGTCAACATATCTCATCCATGTCGTATTTTGGCTTTTCGAAATTTCCTGTATCCCCATAACTTACAATTTTCTAAGCGTACTATATACACACACACACACACACACATATATATCTGTGCTTGTCAGTATATAAAGCCAGTTCCAAGTGAAAGCCAATCACTGGCCAATTAATGTGAACAAATAACTGCAGCAGTAAAAATGAAATGCTCTATACATGAACAAAACCACTTCGATGTTTCCAATTCATTTTTCTCAAATTTAACACTATGCTGTTATGTGCTATCCATAAAAAAGAAAATATACACCCCAGGCATCTTTTTCAAAGAATCTAACTTGCTGAAGAACTCAACAAATCTTATTTTTAATGTTAATCATGAATTTACATTTAATGTGTTAGAGAACTCAACATAAACAGAAAAAAATTTGACAGACCTGCAGCTTCCAATTGCTTCTGAAGTTCTTGGCCTACTGCGTCATTTTCAGCCTGGAAGGTAAAATCCATAAACAATTAAAAAAACACTAACACAACACTATTTCTTAAAATTAGACAAGCCGTTATAAACTACTGCCGCCAACCAATCATATATAAAAAGCAGTCAGTGAGTTGAGGTCCATACTTGTAGTTCTGCAATCCTCTTAAGTTGTGCTTCTTCACCCGTCTCAGATATTGGAAGCGATGCAACCAATAAATCAAACTGCAGCAGAAACAATGGATATACTTCAACAGACCACTCATTAAAACTTAAATAACGCTCAACATGGCCTTGAAGAGTGCATTGTATAATTAGCATGGATAAACAGAACAGCCAGAATGATGTTTAGCCAAGTGGAACAAACGTCTTATATTTCTTTAAAAGTCATTATTGGTTTGTAAAACAAAGTGATAGAGGCAGGAGATAAAATTTAAGTTCTGCTTGTACATAACATAACACGGTAAAATAAAAAAAAATCAGAAGAGCAAACTGGGATTTTATAGTGCATAAGTATATGTTCAGCATCAAGTCAACCTGCAGTTAATGAAAGATGAATGAATAATCTATTTCCTAGGTTGTGAACATTCACTATGTTGGAAATCCGATTCTTTCTTCCTGTTATCAGGATATGCCTCCAGTTTTTTATAACTATTAAACACCAACATTCAAAGAGTGGAGACACATCTTATCTCCAACACACGTAGTTATCAATGCAGGATTGCGGTGCGGTGCGGCCAACCCAAAAAATGGCGTGGGCGCTATTTCAGCGATGTGGACACTAATATATATACATTTACACACACAAGCATACAACTATCATGCATGAACTAAAACAGTATATTATATGAGGAGGGATATATTGACTCCAAGAGTAAGTCAATAGAGTTACTCCAAATCACTACCCTCCATTTATTTTAATCTAATGGTCTTAATTAATTACTAATTCATCTTATGTGAGTACTACTTTACACAATCATTCCCTTTCCTATGAACCTGCTCATTTCTTTCTGATCCATTCCCTTCCCAATCGCTAGAGCGCAACTATACATGGCTTTATCAAATTAGCAGGTTCGGTGCTTTCTGATTTTGCACAACAAGATTCCACAACCCGATCAACCATTGGATTATTTTTCTGCATCTTGCAATTGTTCTATGCTTCAATTGCTTCGATCAACCAATCACACACTAACTGCCAATTTATGTATAATATTGTTTTAATCCAATTCTTCAATTTATTGTTGTTAATCTCCTCTGTTGAAGAAAATTATTGAAGATTTGTCAGATTTTCGCTCCCTGTTTATCGATCTATTTTACTGCGTTGATGATCGGAATCTAAATGGATTGGAAACAATTGCATGAAGCAGGTTCACATAGGCAATGGAATGATTGAGTAAAGTAGTAACACGTAGATTAAAATAAAATTATGGGTAATCATTTCGAGTAACTCTAATGACTTACTCTTGGAGTCAATATATCCCTCCTCATATTATATTTCACCACAAAAAAATAATTATATTTATTGAAATAATATACTCCACGAGAGGCCCAATTACAATAATCAAGTTTCATGCTCCACGGCACTTAAGTACCGTTGAAGTTTTTTATTTTTTTTAATGTATATGTAATTATGGTTGTTGAACGGCAGTTAACTGCCGCCGCAAGTTAACTACCGTTGGGGGCATTTGAGTAATTTTCTGGTGTGGGAGAGCAATTTTTAAGTGTAAAGAGCAATGCCCTCATACCTTCTTCCTCTCCTCTTTTTCTTCACTCCTTCTAAACCAGTGATAAAGGGTTATCTGAATATCTTCCTCTACTATTCTGTGTTTCGTCCTCCTTTGTCTTGCCTGGTCTAAGTTATTCCTCTTTGTCACGTTTTAAAAACTGATTTTTTCTTAAAAATCGATCCATGTCAGCAACGTAGCACATTTACATGGGTGATGCAGTGGGAATGGACAACATCACAGTGGATCAGCACTGGGATAACTCGGTCAAAGCAGCTGCATCACCCATCTGAACCGCTCTGGTGCGGCTGGGAGTGGTGGCATCAAAATTTCAGCTCCGCACCGCTATATCGGCCGTTATTGACAAACACATGCCAAGCATTGATACGCCATCAAATTTGAGCAGAATTGTTTAAAATATATGATACTGGTTGTAAATATGATCGTATATTTTGTAATTATTATCACAGATTATATCCAGCCAGTTAATCTGACCCCATTTAATTAGTTTAGCGATTCAACTCTTATTACATTTAAAATAATATCCAGAATATTATTCACCAATTCTACAGTCCAACATAACCATATTTAAAATGCTACATACCTGCTTTGCAGCCTTGACCAAAGAAGCACCCATGAGCTTTGGTTCTTCAGAAAAATTTGCCCCGTCCTCCGTAGGATGTGGAGGTGGTTCAGGGTAATTTGGCGAGAGGCGGTTAGGAGGAGCATCCCTTTGCAATGTTCCGACGGTATTTAAAGCTAAGTTTGCTATCAAATTAACTTGTTCTTGTAGCTGAGAGATTATATCCATTACAAGAACTACTTTCTGGTGGAAATATTTACTTCGTAAAATTGAAGTTGTCAACTGCAAAATAAGAAAAAGAAAGCTTATACATGTCATATATATGTATACGTGCATCTATAGACAGCATTGTAACCTCCTAACCTAGGAATTTTCTTCTTTACATTCTTTAAGAAAGCTATAGCGGCCGCGCATGGCATAGCAGTGGCGAACCGCTACGCTTGTCATTGTAGCGTGGCATTTTGAAATAGCATCCACGCCAGCTGCGTAGCGGATTTGGATAATTGTAGTGTGCAATAAAAAAACAGGGAAAACACCATACAATGAAATTTCATAAGGGGTCACTAATAATTGAAGTGTGCAATAAAAAATCAGGAAAACAGAATTTTTTTAACTAAAGTAGAAATTTGAACAAGTTAACCCGGTGCACTAAGGCCCCGCATTCGCAGGGTCCGGGACAGGGTCCCCCATTTTTGGTGTATTGTACACAGCCTTACCCTGTTTTTGACACAAGAGGCTGTTTCTAGGACTTGAACCCGTTACATTTCAGTCACATGACAACAACTTTACCAGTTGCGCCAAGGTTACCCCTCCAGAAATTTGAACAAGTTAACATATAAACAATTTATCAAACACTTGGCATACACTAAAATCTAAACAGTGTGAGAAATATAATAGCTATTAAGATCGGTTGAGCAATTTAGTGAAAACCCAATGACAAAACAATACAACAGAATCAAATGCAAAGCTTAACCACAAAAAAGAGATGAAATCAAAGATGAAGTTTTGATCTTTAACCAAAATTAGTCACAATGAAGAAGAGTTAAAAATACCAAAGCAATGGCGCAATTTTTCCCTTCTTCGATGGTGTTTCTCACTTTTTGTTCTTTTCGTGTTTCTTAATCGCAGCAGAATATGATATGTTAAAACTTAAAACAATTATTTTTGTTCTCTTGTTTCAAACCTCAGAAAGGAACCGGTTCATGGGTCGGATCGGATATGAATTGGGTTGATTGAACAGCCTTAAATCATGGGTTAACGGGTAAGCTAGATCCAGCTAACTATAAGGGTGTGTTTGTTTTAAGTTTACAAAATTTATTCCTAAGAAGAAAAACATTCCTTGGATTATAAAGATGAGAATTTTATTCCAAGGTATTTAGAAAAAATATGTTTTGTTAACTTTATAATATTTCTTGGAACCATAAAAATAGGGATTATAATAGGTAACTATATAAGAATTTATTCTCATCTCCATGGAAACTTTATTCCCACCTTTTTCCATAGGAAAATTTTTCTATTCCCAGGAACATTTTATACTCGGGAATAAAATTTAGTAAACTTGTAACAAACATAGGCATGTATTTCTATCATTTTATTCCCAAGAATCAACAAATATAACTTGAAACAAACACACCCTAAGTGAGAATAGAGGGAGAAAGCAAAACACAGTTTAAAAAAAAGAGCTTAAATAGGACTTTCGTCCCTGCAAATATAGGTCATTTAAATTTTCGTCCCTGCAAATATAGGTCATTTAAATTTTCGTCTCTGAAGTTACTAATCAGACGTAACTGGGACCATTTTTCAAATGATTAATATTTGCAATGGCAAACTGGAAGGATTAGTAACTTCAGTGACGAAAATTCAAACAGTCTATATTTGCAAGGACAAAAGACCTATTTAAGTCACACACAAAAAATTAAATTTCACCAATGGTCCTAATTTATTTAATTGTAACAAATTGATTATTTAAGTTTTTTTGGACCACTTAGGTCATTTATGATTTTGTTTTGTGGTGGACGGGGTTTGAACACCGGACCTTGCATATATTAGGTCATTTATGTTAATTATTTATAACAAGTTGGTCATTTAAACTTTTCCTACTCCAATTAGGTTATTTAAGTTATTTAACCGTAACAATTTTAGGTATTTTTTAAAAATATATGTTATTTGGGGACTAAAAGTTACAAAAAATAACTTAAAGAACCTAGCATTATGAAAAATACTTAAAAGACTAACTTGTTACAAATAAATATCTTAAAGTACGTAAGTGGTACGGAAAAAAAACGTAAAATTAATTTGTTACAATTAAATAACTTAAAAACTTCTGGTGCAATTTAACCTTTAAAAAACTAATCTAAATTAGGCTTATTAGCCTATCAAAAGTTTTTATTTTAATTTTGGTATGATCTTTAAAAGTCTTGTCTGATCTATTAGTCTGTCTAAAAACATGGTTTATGTTAAGGATTTTTAATAGAATATTTGACATATTTATAAAAAAAACAGTTAAATTTCACCATATGTCATTTAAGTTATTTAATTGTAACAAATTGGTCTTTACATTTTTTCGTAGTATTTAGGTAATTTAAGTTAATTAATTGTAACAAGTTGGTCCTTTAAGTTTTTCTCGTACCAACAAGGTCCTTTAAGTTATTTAACCGTAACAATTTGGGAGATTTCAAATCTTAATATTGCAAGTTATTCGGGGTCTAAAAGTTACAATTGAATAATTTAAAGGACCTAAGTGTTACGAAAAATACTTAAAAGGACTAACTTGATATAATTAAATAACTTAAAGGCGTAAGTAGTACGAAAAAAAAAATTAAAGGATCATCTTGTTATAATTAAATAACTTAAAGGACCTACGCTTTAATTTAGGCTTAAAAAGCTTGTTAACATATAATTCTTTAAAGGCTAATAGGTCAATAAAATTAATTTTATAAAACATGCTCATCCAATTTTTGTTCATGTTATAAACATGTATTGCTTGTATATCCAATAAAATTTTATAGTGATCCATTTTGTAGAAGCTAATAAAAGCATATATTGCATACATTTGACCTATTTTCTTGTTTTTTTTTTTGTTTTTTTTTTGTTGCTAATATGGTTCCTTACTTTGTAATTTGAAATGATATGAGAATGACAATAGTAAAAGATTAAGAGGGTAATATTAAAAATTATGTGTATTCGTTAGAATTGAAATAAGAGAGTCATATAAAGAGTTTTGTAACTCATTGAAAGTCTCAAATGGGCGGTCTTAGTAGACCTAATAGGCTTTTTTTCTAATTCTTAATCTGACCTATTTAAATTAACCGACTTTTCAAAGAGCACGAGCTTAACTTATTTAATAAACAAGTTAGGCCGAACTGGGCTTTAAGTAAGTCGGGCCATAGGTTCTTGAGGAGCAGTTTGACATATTCCCACCCCCTACAACTAACCCACTGATTACACGAACTGACTCATAACATTTGGTTGGCTTGAGAAACTTGACAATATCGATGAAAAATGCTCAATGGGCCTTTTTATTTACTTACAGGCCCCTCGAAAATCCTAAGAAAATTGCTCTTTAGACATACATGGTTTTCTCTCAAGCACCCTGAGCTGATGAAAATACTGTTGAGGCAAAATCCCTAATTGATTTTAAAGATAACAAACCTTGATGATTAAGGAATTAATAGGATTTTGATTAATTTGTTGGTATTTAACTTGTGCTCTTGAGTGGTTAGTTAAGACAGGAACAAGTTTCAAATCAAAGGACATAAAGACTTAAGAATTCAGTCAGAGTTCAGAAAGTTAAAAAGAGTTCAGAAGGTTGGACAGAGTTCAGAAGGTTGTTCATGATGAACATCAAGAACCAAGCCCAGAAATTCATGAACCAAATGAAGAACATGCAAGGTTCACGTGACTTAAATAAAAGCCCAGTAAAGTACATTGACTAAGATCAATCAAGGAATAAAGGCATTTATTGGATTAAAGTCAAAAAGGACATCTTCAATGTTCATTCAAGACTATGAACATTTGAAGTACAAAACATTAGGAATATTCCATTAAGAATATTATCCTAGATGTTTTCCATGCTGCACTTCATCAATGTTTCACTATTAGGCTTTGATTACATCAAATAAGAGTTTTACAAATCATCCTAAGTGAAACAAAAGGAACATTCTGAAGTCCCCTGAGTTCAGAAAGTTCGATCCTGCTCCATGCTTTTTCTGAAATGAACAGTACAGTGATTGGAAAGTAAAAAGCAAATCCAAAAGCAAGATCAAGTCTGATTCAATAGGAAATCGACAAATAAGGGAGTTGGTACTATACAAAGTAAATCAAATCCCCTAAAGCATGGAAGTGAAGTGACTGCTCCACTTTTATGAGATCCTGCACATGTTCCAAGACAGATTTCAAAGAAAATCTGATCTAACAACATTATGAAGTCGTACAAAGATAATCTTCATAGTACAACCCAGAAATTCATGTGACATTCATCTGCAAAAGCCCAGATGCATATCTGACCGTTCATCTACATGAACTCAGATGAAGTTCATGATGAACACAACAACATGCTGAAGTATTTCATTTTGCCCAGAATTTCAAGTGAAAGTTGGTGGGTCCCAGGACACGTGGCACAAGACTATTGGTCACTCTCCAACGGCTACAAAGGCTCAAGAAACTCTATAAATAGAGATTAAGACCTCATCATAACATACACCTTTGCAAAGCATACAAGAAAACAACTCAAGAGTGTTTGAAGCTTTAGCAAAAATATTGATCTAACAAAGATTCCAAGAAGTCTTTAAAAGTGTGCATTAATATTTCTCTTATCTTTTTAAAGATAAATATCTCCCTCCATTCTTCTTTTGTCTGATCCAAATCATTCAAACTCCATACAAATTGTAAACAAAGTCTCATCTAGCTTTAGGGGTACTAAAATGTTAGTTTGAGCATAAAGGTGTAAAGTCTAAGTGGGTAACTTAGCAAGAAAGGTGTAAGCCTGCTGAGGCTTAGAGAATACAGTTGTTGTAATTGTTCAGGTGAACAAGGTTGTAAGTTGCAGGATTTGAGAAGCTATCTCAAGCATCATAGTGGAAAATCTCACAAGATTGTGAGGAGTGGACTAACCCACATTGGGTGAATCACTATAAATTTATGTGTGTTCTTCTTCTCTTATCTTTACTCTTTACTTACAGTAAACACATCACACACAAACACATTTAATTATTTAAACTGTTTTTACACTAACACTTCAGAACGTTCTGAAGTTTGTCTGTTAACTTAACCATTCCAAGTTCACAACTTGAAAATAACTTTTAAGTGGCAGAATTAAGTTTTAAAGGGTCACAATTCAAACTCCCCTTCCTTGTGACTATTTTATCTACTTCAAACACTCCATGTGTTCCAACAGATATTTCATCCCTTTACTTGCATGTCTTTATTTTTATGCATTTCTTAGTGTGGCTCAAAATCTCGAAAAATAGTTGTACTTAACGCTCCACTTTAAAAACAAAGGAACCCACGACTGAGGTATAAAGTTCATTCCTGAGCGTTAATCGCTTGAAGAAAATGGAATCACACTTGAGGACATTCAGCCGAACCTCGACTGAATTTTTGCTCCACCAACAAATTTGACATGCTTAGTGGGACAATATGAACTTTACCACAGAAAAATCTAGTTCCCCAAGTCAGGACTAAGTTTTTTGTATTCACCTGAGGTCTGAAAAGAGTCTAAGAGTATGAAACAAATGTGATATTCAACAACTAGAAAGTTCAGACAACCTCGACCTAGTGAGCTCTTGCAAACGTTGGGAAAGCCATTATCCATGGCTGCTTCTAGCGTTTTTTTATGTACGAACAGTTAAAATACCTAAGGCTCCATTAGTAATGGCAACGTCTTTAATTCAACATCATATTGACATTGTGATACATGGTATCATGTATCAAGTCTCTAAACAAATTGATGATATTATTAAACTTATGGCTTACAATAAAGTTCAACAAGCCAAGAAATTTGAAGTTGTACGAGCCAATCTGATGAAAAATTAGTCATTAACACTACATAAGGGATACAAGGGACCCAAAGTCAGACATGTCTTATTAATGAAAGCCAAATGATTATTGCATCAGTAGGACCACAACATGATCAACTAATTCCTGTACAATATGTACTTCCTTTTACTCCGTATTCATAACCTAGTATTTTTTCCACAACTAATCCTAAGGGGCGCCCAATGAGGAATTTTGATTACATTCAGACTAATCTTCAAGATGAACATGTACATATGGTGAAGAGACAACCTGAAGTAGTATGACACATTGGCCTACAACAAATTCTGCCTTATGGAAACAATATGCAACCAATCAACATGGCTTGCACCAGAGGATCACACCAAAGAGTTTCTATTGAGTTGTCGACAACTCTTTCTCTCTTCTCCCTTCAACGTGTGTTGACGAGCTTTTATTCTCCTCGTATCCTTTTTCTGTCCCTTCGAAAATAAGAGTGTTCTTAAGACCTTAATCCCTATTCGGTATAATGTCCCTTCAAAATTAAGAAAGACCTTAAAAATATAGTCCCTTTGATAATGTATGTCCCTTCGGAATAAAGAGTACTTTTAAAATCATAGTCCATTTTGAAACAATGATGTCCCGTCGGAATTAAGAATGATCTTAACAGTATATAAATATTCTTTCAATATTTTTCTACTTGAAGAGAAATTTAAAAGTAGAAATGGTGATATCACCATATTTGAGTGGTCGTAGTGCCATATTGATATTTTGGAGAACTTAAAGTTAGAATGGTGGTAACATCATATTTGAGTGGTCTCATAACAGAGTGGTAACAATACCATATTGAAGTGGTTTCAGTATTAAAGAGTGATCTTAGTACCATATTTAAGGATGTAAATCTCGAACGGTTTTCTACAGTGCAGCAGTTAACCCACACAGTTGCAGCTGACCTTATTTTATCTAGGAGGCGGCCTGATTGATAGTCTGTCTTGCACAACTTTGGGCAGTGCCACGAAACGTCTTAAAGAGAGCGACATGGTCATGATTCAACCTAGTGACAACTTTGGTAGATATTCTTTTTCAAAAATGAATTTGAAAATCCAAAAACAACAGAATATACATGGTGTCTGCTAGTTGCAGTCGAGGTAAGAACTTCAGAATCGCAACTGTTGGATCCCAACCTCATAGTCGATACAATCAAGAGGTACTTCGATATACAACATAAACATATGAATATGCATGTTTATCATAAGAGATATCCATAATGGGTTGACAGATTGCTGCCTTTAACCATATGTTATAAGACTCAAATTTTTGCTACTTTTCAGGGGAAGATGGTTGATCGATAATGTAGCTTATTGGAAGATCTATTGCGCAGTGCAATGGGGGAAACCATAACAAATTCCACAAGTTACAACTATTCCATTTATCAGACATGAACAACTTTCATGTGGTATTCTTCTCTCCCATTGTTTACACCTAAAAATAATCATCATGTTAGCTGATCTCGACAAATAGACAATTAGACTAATAGGCTATGATACCAATTTAAGTAAAGACTAAACACAAGTCATCATATGAATCCGACAACTAAAGGCTTATGTGCAATTGATCTAGAATGAACAAAGACTCAATCCCTCAATAGACTGAGATATCCTTAAGTCATCAACTACTACATGGACCATCACATATACTCACTCTAAAAACATAAAATATCAGGGTCGCTTAAAAGCAATCTGGGTCGTCCTTTCCAAATCCTAAGATACCATGCTCTAATATGTTTACATGTATCCAAATAGACAATTGTTCTAGTGAGAGATTTGGGGTCTTGAAACCGTAGTTCCCCCACTATAAAAGCCAACTCACTGCCTCTACATAGGTACATACATCTCTACCTTAAAATTATTACATATTCGACGCATTCTTACTTGATCGTGAGAGTGTTTGTAGGTACAAGAAGCTACTGTTTAAGTTCTTTTTTCTCATTCCGTCGAAGATCTCTACTCCGGAAGAATTAATTCTATAAAAAGCATTTAAAAATAAGTTTAAAAATAAGATATGTTATTTTATCATATAAATAATGTTATATTAAGAAAAATAATAATAAATTAACATTGTAAAAAAAAAATTGTGGTCAAAGAAATGAAACAAGTTGTTTTCTTTTTTGTGGTGTCTAGAGTTTAAATGTCAGACCTTATATATATTATACATTAACCTTAGAGCTAAGCTCACGCGAACAAATTAAACAAGTTTCGTGACGAAAAATGATATACCATATATAGAAAAAAGAGAAATTAATACATGCCCATATTTAGATTATGTGGTGGGACCAAAAGTCATGCATGTAGGACTGTGGGCCCCTTTCAGATTTTTGAGTACAACTGGATTGTGAAAGTTTAATAGAAGAAGAAACTCAATAAAAGGAAATGTGACAGCCAAACGCAGTAAACACGTTCCCTGTAATCACTTTCATGCACAGTTTGGCAATACCCGTTAACCATGTAGTACTATACTACAGGCAGAATTTTATTTGAACATGATTTTTTTTTAATTGGAAGTTGTTATATTAAAATAGAAAAATGTAAAAATAATTTCAAAAATATTCAAAGATATTTTAAAGATGCATTATATCATTAAATGTAGTCAAATCCTTTTATAATTGGAATTGGTTTTTTTGTTCTGTTTGATAATTAGACATTAATGAGGAAAAATTCAATATTGAAATTTTCCGTAACATGGAGAGACTAAAATTGGAAGAGAGATCCTTTGTGACATGTTTGGGCGTGTCATTGTGCAAAAAAAGTTATTTTCCGTAATAAAAGGTTTGAATAATTGATTCCTTATTTGTAAGAATCAAATAATTCCTCAAAAATAATTTTTTTGAATAAGGAAATAACACTTTTTAAATTAAAAAAAGAATCAAATAAGGATTTGAAATGAATAAATCAATAATGTAATTTCGCTTGATGGAGGAGAATAATCTAATCTATCAAAATGAAGAAGGTTTTTTTGTTTTGACTTGAAAAATATTCAAAGTTTTTTTTTTTTAATATGGAATCCATTTCCGAGAAACATGACAAAATTTTGCCGTTTCGTGAACGTACAGCACTACTGCAAGCAGAAAAATTCTCCTATAAAATAAGAAGAAAAAAAAAAACAGTTTTTTTCGAATTTTTCTCAAAAATATAAAAAATAAATGTGACATTAATTTTTGAGTTGAACATGTTTTCTTGACATGGATTTTTGGGTTAGACATTGATTGTTTAATATATATATATATAAGTAAAGTTACATCACATGTAACAAATTTTTTTTTACCAAAAATCATTTAAGAGAATCTAAGTTCTTAGGTGAAACAACTTTTACCACATTATATTTACCTCCTTGAAAATCAGAGGCTAAAAAATAAACGAATACAACCGTAATTTTGGAATGAAAGTAGTTATTACAACAAGTCACTATTTTATAAAAATAATAATTTCTATGCAATAAAAGTGTAACACTTTTGTTTTCACATCAATACAATTAAATCAAATCATAAATTGTAGAGGTTTTTTAGGAATTAATCTAAAGAAGGAGAATCATAAAATGATTTGAATTGATGAAGGTGTAAAAATGTTTTATTAGAAATTAAATTCTTTTTTAAAAAATAATCAGAAATTAAGCAATAAAATATTCTGAACAATCAGATCCATCTTGATAATTGACACAATTCTCATGTGATTAATTTGGATAAAAAAACAACTTTCCAAAAGTAGAATTAATTTTCCTTAAAAAAAATGTAAAATTAATTTCAAAATACTCTTACATAGAAAAATCTAATTTGTGTATACAGTATACACTGGCGAAAAAACTTTACATATCAGTCTTTATTAAAACAAAAAGTATCAAATCAATCCATACATAAAACTACCCTTTTAAGTTAATTCTTAAAATATCTTTAAAAATATTTATTTTATATAATTTGATTAAATACATAGGTAAAATAATAATAGACCATTATGAGAATGCATTAATATTTAATCCCTTTACTATCTATTGTGGTATTATTCGATTTGAGAAATTAATCTACATGATTACCTGCAAGAAATATATGTTCACATAAGAAAACAATTAATATTGGGCTTCGGCCCTCATTGTAATAAAAAAAAATTAATATTTTTTATGCAAGACATTAAAAATATAAAAAAAAGAATTTTGTAAAAAGAATTTTCAACCGACTTTATTCAAGATTTCATGTTCAATTATCTTTGATATCAATTTTGATAAACTAATTTATACAGAAATTTGTTCCGATTTTAAATTGAATCATAACATGGTAACAAATAAGATTAAATCATTTAGATTAGTCGATTCTTTATCGGGTATTAGTTTTCAAAAATGAATTTTCAAGCAATAGAATATGATTGATTAAGGTACACTATAGTACTGTGTAGTACCTAAATTTTCTGTCACACAGCATTGTTTTGGAAATACAAATAGCCGTTTCCACTCTCTCTCTAAATCTCTCTCTCTCTTGATTTCTTTCTGTATGTAACCACATTCATTCTCACAAGTAAAACATTTGCACTAAACACATTCATTCATTCTCACAATTTTCAACAATGGGTCTCTTCAGATTCTCTCTCTGTTTTTTCATCATCAACATTGCTCTGTTTTCAACTCTCTGTTTTTCTGGTGACCCAACTGTTTACACAGAACTTCACGTCACTTCCACCACTGCTTCTCCTCTCGGTGTTCCTCAAAAGGTTCCTTCTTTGCTTTTCTGATTCCATTTCGTTCTTTTAAGCTTGTTTTTTCATCTGGGTCGTTTTCTTTTGCCATAAAAATCATTCCTTTTTTCTTTCTTTCAAAAAAGTGTTGTTTTTTTGGGTTTTGTTTGTTTCTGCAGAAAGTGAAGTAATTGTTTTCTTTGTTTTTGTTTTAATCATTCATTCTTATCATGCAGTTGTAATTGTAGTTTTTTTGTTAACCTCTGTTTCACTTTGTTATATGATTTTTTTTTTGTAATGATCAAATTTTTTTTGTTGGTGTTTCATGGATGTTGAGATTGTATTTGAAACCAGTATGTGTAAATGGTTTGATTCTGAGGTTGAAAAAGGGTCAAATCAAATCTTTTTTTTATGTATATTCAATTTTGCATGTTTATTCAATTTTTGTTGTGTTTCTTATTGCTTGTTTTCTGTGAAACAGTCCCTTTCAAATATGTTTAAAAAATGTTGATTTGGAAAAGGTATCAACTTTTTAAAGTTTCTGCTTCAAATTATATGATTGTGATTTTGTGACTAATGGTGGACTTGGCCCTTGTGTGATTTCAGTGGAAATTGAGATTTTTCATTTGTTAATTTTTTTGCCCCAATTTTATTTTGTTTGTGCCCTAATTTTTTAATTTAAGCTAACTTTTGTCATACATGATTAACAATTAATATTAATAATTAATGATAATTATTAATTAATAATTATAATTAATATAAGATTATAAATTTTAAAGGTTCTATAGTTTTGCCACCTACGGTGGTATGAATCGGAATTAGTCTACGTAGTTGCGTGCGTTTCCACTATAAAAATGTTTTAATAATTTATTGTTGATTATTATAATAATATGGTTAAATTCTGATTGCAGGTTATAGCTATCAATGGGAAATTTCCTGGACCTGTGATTAATGTTACTACAAATAACCATGTGACAGTGAATGTGTATAATCAGCTGGATGAAGATCTTCTCATAACATGGTTAGTTTCACACTTTCACTGTTACATTGCAATATTTTACTATACATTTCCGTTGTTCATAGAGAAATGATTTTCTGACATCAACATTTTGATGTCGACTGCAGTGTCCTTTGGTTTCTGTATGTTATTTTGAAATGTGTATAAGTTGTATAAGATAAAAAATATGATATAGGTAGAGTTTAACAGGCACTATGTCACATTCGGTGGCTTTATTTTGTTGTTCAAATAAAACCGTTGTTATTCATATACTTGCAATGTAACAAATTTGAGAAAAAATGTTTGTTGCAGGCCTGGTGTTCAAATGCGGCGTAACTCGTGGCAAGATGGAGTTCTTGGTACGAATTGTCCAATTCCTTCGAAATGGAATTGGACGTATCAGTTTCAAGTGAAGGATCAAATAGGGAGTTTCTTTTACTTCCCTTCCACTAATTTCCAAAGAGCTTCTGGTGGATTTGGTCCCTTTGTTATCAACAATAGAGAGATTATACCGATTCCTTTTGCGCAGCCGGATGGTGAAATTTTCATTATGATTGGTGATTGGTATAATCAGGACTACACGGTTAGTTATCGTCTTTCATTAAACTTTCTGCTGTAAATTTTGAAGATGTTGCGAGTTTTAGTTGATATTTGATTGCTATTTTGTATGTTTGTTTGATAAATATAGGCTCTAAGATCAACACTTGACGGTGGAAAAGACCTTGGAATACCAGATGGCGTTCTTATCAATGGGAAGGGACCTTATCAGTACAATAGTACTCTTGTACCTAATGGGATAGATCATGAAACAATTACTGTTGAGCCAGGTATTATTATCGCTATTAACTTTATTGTCCAATTTGGTATTAGTCTTTTTCAGCAATGCCATTTTCATGCCGTACAAATAATGATATGATATGAAACACTGACACAATACCAATGCCTACATACTGTGTACACCAAACCTACTTTCAATTTTTCCACTGGTTTATTGGTTTGAGTTGTGTCTGTTTTTTCCTCACTCTCTGTAAAGTAATTTGTTTTGATTATCTCCAAAAACTATATCTTATTCTTCAGCTCTCATTCATAATTTCTATTATTGTTCCATGCTTTCTGTGAGAACATCAAATTTTGAACCCTTTTTTTGAACAGCGAACCCTTTTTCTTATATCCTTGATTTTCTGAAATGTTTCATTTAGAAGCTGACTATATCATATAGAATGGTATTAGGTAGATTGCTGCATTTGTTTCCACAGACTACTTTTTGAGTTATATTATTCAGCAAGTTGTTGGAATTGGAACAGTTTGAATTCTGACTGGAATTACAAATATATTTTTCAGGCAAGACTTACCGAATTCGTGTCCATAATGTGGGAATTTCAACTTCCTTAAACTTTCGAATTCAAAATCATAATCTATTGCTGGTAGAAACTGAAGGGTATTACACCGATCAGGCAAATTACACCAACTTTGATATTCATGCTGGCCAGTCCTACTCTTTTCTGCTCTCCACCGACCAGAACGCAAGTACAGACTACTATATTGTTGCAAGTGCGAGGTTTGTGAATGAATCATTATGGCAGAAGGTTACAGGTGTTGCTGTTTTACACTACTCAAATTCCAAGGGTGGAGCATCTGGTCCTCTGCCACCACCACCAGATGATTTTTATAACAAGGGTGCATCAATGAACCAAGCAAGAAGTATCAGGTTTGTTTCTTAGAATCTGATGTCATAGAGAATTATATCGCATGGAATATAGTTCAATGTTTCATTATTTCTTAAGTATTTTTGGATCTCTTTATAATATAAAAGGAAGCCTATTTCATTTTATTATATATTATCAAATCTAAGTTAAGTGCAGTTTTAGGATGTGTTCAAAATTGTTTGCGAATGTCAGTGAGGTTAATATGTTATAGTATTGTTAAATTGAAGCTATAGTTCTATAGCGTGGATGAATTTGAACAAATATCTATTGTTTCTGGGACATGCTATTCAGCATAAAATATGGTCAAATAATGGCTATAGCGGAGCTATAGTATGGCTGCGTAGCGGAATTTGATCAAACTTCAATTTTCTGGAATCCGCGTTAGCCAAAACTGAATTATTATTACCTATACCTACTTTGCTTTACAGATATAACAATTTACAAGAGTGGGTGATAACAAATTCCCTTGTGAGGTTAATCAACTAACATGTAATAGTGATAACAAATTTCCTTGTGAGGTTGACAACTTCATTAACATGTAAGAGTGGGTGATAACAAATTCCCTTGTGAGGTTAATCAATTAACATGTAATAGTGATAACAAATTTCCTTGTGAGGTTGACAACTTCATCAACATATTGGCTTGCTTCGCTTCTACATTGTTACCTTTTGCAGCAGTGTTGTTAATTAGGCAACGAGATAGCGGAATTCGAACAAATTGCTATTTTGTACAAAATATTGTCAAATAGTAGCCCTAGCGCCGATATAACACTGAACAGATTTTGAACAAACCGCTATTTTATGCGACTGACAACATTGATTTGCAAGAGTTAAGTGACAACTCACGTTGGTTGATGGAGTGTAAAATATAAATGTGGAGAGTTTTGCTAAAAAGATTTGTTATGTTTAGTTCTAATGACTCGGAATGATCAAGGGAAAAGCTATATGTTTTCTGTATTTTGTTGTTATATTTTGTAGCATCTCAATGTTTTCCCGTATCAGCTGGCTAATATGCATTGTTTTTTACATAATGATGTTGAGTAGGCTAAACACATCTGCAAGTGGAGCTCGTCCTAATCCTCAAGGGTCCTTTCGGTACGGCTCAATCAACATTACTGATACTTACTTTTTAAAGGTTACAGCACCGGTGGCGATCAACGGCACAACTCGAGCTGCAATTAACGGAATCTCATTTCTAAAACCCGACATTCCGTTTCGGCTCGCTGACAACAATCAGCTAAGAGGAATTTATAAGCTTGATTTTCCCAGCAAGCCGATGAACAGAACACCAGTGATTGATAGATCAATCATCGATGCTTCATATAAAGGGTTCATCGAGATTGTGTTACAAAACAATGACTCCTCTGTTCAAAACTTTCATCTGGATGGGTACTCCTTTTTCGTTGTTGGGTAAGAATCAACACCTTTCACTTTCTCTTGTTACTAATTACAATATTGTTAAATGATCACAGTTGTAACAATTGATTTTTTGGATTTAGGATGGACTATGGTGATTGGTCCGAAAATTCAAGAAACTCTTACAATAAGTGGGATGCAATATCTCGCAGCACAACTCAGGTGTGTGATCTTCTTCTTCTTTTTCTTCATCTTCTTCTTCTTCTTCTTCTTCTTCTTCTTCTTCTTCTTATTATTATTATTATTATTATTATTATTATTATTTTATTTGTTAAATTGTATCAGTTCTTTGATTAAAAGTTTTGCTATAAGTTTTGTAATATTGACAAGTGACAACGAGCTACATTTTCTTATTATTTTAATTTAGGGCCTGTTTACTAAGAACATGTTTCATGGTTTTAAAAGATTTATATAGGAAATAGTGTAACAAAAATCTTCTCCAAAATTGTTTCTCAAAATGGTTACAAAATTTGTTTACTCGAACCAGAGTTCCTTAGGTTTTTTTCAAATGATTTCTACATGTTAGCAAGCTTATGCATGGAGACATGTGCTTTTTAAAATAAATTAGGGACATAATTTTTTTTTATTAATTAAATGGCACTACTATGTAATGGAAAAGTTACAAGCATTTGGTCTAAAGTTTACATAAATACCTTTGGAGGGAGTATTTTACAATTGTTCATGATAATCTGTTGTCATTATAAATCTTCAATTCCTAGGGGACTCGATCAATCATTTGTCTATTTTACCACTATAACAGGTTTTTCCTGGAGGATGGACAGCAATCCTGGTGTCTCTGGACAATGTTGGATCATGGAATCTGAGAGCTGAAAATCTGGATAGGTGGTACCTAGGTCAAGAAACTTATCTGAGGATTGTCAATCCTGAAGAAGCCGGCGACACAGAGACTGGTGCACCAGAAAATGTTCTATATTGCGGCCCTCTCCAATACAAACAAAAGTAACATCTCAATTTTCCATTGACAGTGTTTTTGTACCCGTTTGTTACAAGCCTATTTTTTATTTTTGTAAATCACATTTTGAAGTTTTCATCTTTTATCTACTGATTTAGAAAAAAAATCTAAACTGTTTCAAACGAGTATCTATTTTGAGTGGTTTTACGTGAAAATATTTTTTGAAGAGTGATTTTCATTATTGTATCAAACACAATAACTGTTTTCTTAAAAATCTCTGAAAATAATTTCTTAACTATTCGTTTTGTTTGTCTTCTCTTATTGTTAAAATTTTACTTTCTTTATACTTGCAGAAAGCAGACACATTCTTCATCTTCTGCAGATTCTACTTTGAGAAGTGGCTTCCTTTTCACATTTCTCATGGGAGTTCTTGTGATTTTCACATCTAGTTAAAGCTTTTGGCGGCATTTTTACATTTATCAACAGTGATTTTTTAGACCTGTCAAGAAGTGTGATTAGTAATTTCTTGGTCTGAGGAAAACAACATATGCTTTTTGTTCTTTTAGTTATGGGTTACTTTGTACACATTTTCTGGTTGTTTATATGCTATTCAAAATGTGATTAAGGCTACTTGAATTTGGTAATTCATATTCTTAATAGATGATTACAGTAGTTTCTCATATTTTAATATATTTCAATCATGTACTTAAATTTTGCATCCCGAGTCAAAAGTTTTGCTTGTTCCATTGGTAATATTAATTTTTTGTATTTGAATTCCTGATCTTAGTTCTCATGTGTGTGGTGCTGGAATTTTATTTTTGATAAGTTTGCAAGTTTTTCCTTCTGCAAACCACCTTGATCTTAGAAGGCGAAAAAAGAGATCTTGCCATAGTTGGAGAAACATATAGAGTAGTCACTTCCTCTCCTTAATACCTTATGCTCATGTATAAATAAGCATGTAGCTTTTATTTCAAACTCTATTTCATACATTTAAGTAAAGTTGAAAAGTAACTAACAACAATGACTATTCTATAAAGTTTATCACAGGAAATAGGTTCTAACTAATTCAAAATTTGGTTGAAAGATAAGTGAAATTTAATTGATGATTGTTCTAGGTAAAGACCAAATATGTGTAGATGGTTACTTGAAGCTCATTTATCATATAAAAGGTATTATAATATTAAAATTATTGCAACAAAATTTGAATATCATTATTGTTGTTGTTGTAATTATTATCATTTTTATTTTAATAAACACTCTTGTATTTTTTATTTTTTTGATAAGCCAAAAGTAGGGAGGGCATCAAGGGGAATCAAGGACATCCCAACTCGGTTTACACCTCGCTGACACCCCCATCCTATACCACCTACTCAATATATATTTTTTAAAAAAGGAGAAATATATATACAAAGAGGGGGACCAAACCAAAACCTCTGAAATACAGAAAGAAACGAAAAATAAATATGGCTTAAATATTGCACTCGTCCCTGCAAATATGGCTCGTTTAAGTTTTGGTCCCTGTAAAAAATTTTTTTTGTTTTTGGTCCCTGCAAAATTTTTTGTTTTTTAAAATAGTCCCTGACCCCATTTTTGTGATGACTTGTATACGTGGCACATGATGACTGGACCCA
>Ga0315913_1002386_pt1 | contig 21998 bp, 15 predicted proteins | sample MpolsnodulesMG_FD_207736 | JGI IMG/M metagenome (GOLD analysis project Ga0315913, IMG submission 207736) | Medicago polymorpha root nodule microbial communities from Los Angeles, California, United States - small nodules | ecosystem: Host-associated > Plants > Roots > Nodule | place: USA... | reverse complement strand
AACCACTTTCCTTGCATTTAGAGGTGTTAAATTTGGCCTCTCCTCTGAACAATGGCCAAAATTCCATGTTCGCACTCTAATTGCACCCGCATTGGCTGCTTGATAATTTGCACCTATTCTCAGCAACTTTGGTATATGTTATAATAACATGGAAAAAGCTTGGTAGTTTAGAACAAAATATGGAGGCAAATTATGATGGTAAATGTAGCTAAGTTGATCTATGTTACACAGTTGGTATCGTTGCAACCCATGCTACCAGAATCGAATAAGATGCCAACCAACCAAGTCAAGCATGCGCTCGCAGATTTCGCCAGATCCAACATGAATATGTATTGAACTCATAATTCATTAGATTTAGATCCTTTTTGATATTGATATTATATAGATTGTCTGATTTTATTTTGTTCAAGACCTGATAAGAAGAGTAGGAATAATGTATATTTACACTATCTCCGTTTACATAACTTACTAGTTACTACCCCAAATTTCAAGTATTGTGTCTTAAATCATGTGTTATATACACTTAAGCAAATGTGCCCTCTATTCAAAAGCATTGTGTATGTTTGGATAAATTTGCAAACTTGCAATTGATTAAACTTCATGAGTTGTGAAATTTAGTATAGTAGATACAAGACAAAATAGTTAGTAACATACACCCAAGGGCAAACAGGAAAAGCAAAACCTGTATTAGGTCCAAGTCAATCAAATCTGGTTAAACAATCAGTCAAACAAAGAGTCATCATTGAAACAAACATGTGCTAAACAATCGCTTAGGGTTAGATACTACCATTCTGATTGCCTTGTTATTTTCTACTTTCAGAGACCATCAGCAATCATTGATAAATTAAGAAATAGTCATCATTATTCGCGTATTGGAAAGGTTGTAAAAAAAGTCCCAGACAAGTGAAATGGTAAAAGAAAACCTGTTATTCTATTTTATTATTGCCTGGTGAAAAACAATATCGTTTGTATTTGCATATATAACAATTAATATATGTTTAAGCTGAATTAAAATTTGTAGCTCTCACAATTCGAAGCCAAGAATCACGCGCCGCCAGTAGATGCTTTCCTCCACAGCAGTACTCATGCATATACAAATATACTAAACTAGACTAGTAGCTAAAAGAAAAAATGATCTGATTAAAATCCACTGCACAACCTGCCAGGATAAGAGAAAAAGACCAAAATTAACAACTTTTAGTGGAAAATGAGCACAAGAAGTACAAACATAACATGTAAGCAGTTGAACTATCCAATGGAAGTGCACAATATTGTAACAAAAACTGACGTTATTTCTTAAGGCGTACATATACTGAGTATTTACGATGTGTTTGAGAGTACGAGACTTTATTTTGCTATGATTGGATCGAGGAACCAATAATAACAATGATATGTTCCACCACCCTTGGGATTGTTTAAAATAAGACAGAATGAATTGAAATATGATGAAATACATTCCATTTCATTACAACCAATACTCCACTTTTTTTTTGCTCACCAATTTGGTGGATATGGAATGAAACAACCCTTATAAATATGGCCTAACAAGGGAATAGTAAATTCTTTCCATTCCATTTCAATCTGCTTTATCTCATTACATTTCATTACACTCTCCATTAGTTATCCACACATGGAGAGAATCTTCAAGATGGACAGGTACAGCAAGGCAAATATCAGATAGTTGCCAACGCAATATGAGAAGAAAAAAAAATATAATCCAAAGGAAAAATAATGTCTATGCACTGCTGTTGCTTAATCAATCAACAACGAACATAAAACCTTGTTAATCTTTATGGCATGGTTATTGCAATATAATAGATAAAAACGAGCTTACTAAAGTTGAATATAGGAAGCAATGAAGACGTGAGAATTACTTTAGCTGAACCAAGATGAAGATTGCATGCAGCAGAACACCATCTTAAGGATTGAAGATACTTGAACCACTGATATTGACAGCAATTAATACTGCTATGCTAGTAATCACAGCAAGCCAAAATAAGGCCGACCCTGCATTGAAGTTTAACTTTTGTCATGAATATGAGATGCTTCATGAATCTTGTAAACATTCAGATAATACATGTTCATGTTAGACAGCTTAAATTAGAGATTCTAAGAGTATGGTACCTCCAGAAGAACCTTCAGAATTATCAGCACTAGGAGGAATTGATTCCGCATTGGCAACAGGAGATTTTGATACTTTAGACCCTGTATTTGAACCATTATCCAAACCTTTGGTAAACCCTGTTTCAGATGCTACTATCCCTTGGAATTCTTCGCTAACAATTATTGCAGCCAAAACATCCATAAATGATTCTTTATCTGTTGGGTACGCAGAATCTCTTACGCCCATCTTATCAGTGACATTTGCTTCTTCTGTATCAGACAACTCATCGTCTGAAACATCTATATCAATGGAATCTTCCTCAGTCTTGTCATCTTCCTCATCCTCCACATATGCTTTATATGTTAGCCTAAGCAATATCTCCCCAGACGAGCCCTTTCGTAAAAAACCCCAACCCCCTTGTAAAGCAACAATTCTGTCTGTTGGTACAGTGTCTTGAAGAGATCCCAAATCAACCTGAAAACATTACAAATAAGAAACATACACACAGGAAAAAATAGTTCCATTCTTAATCAATTGCAAACAACAAATCTCAATAGAACAAACAAATTTTATAATCATAAATAACAACAATAGTAGCAAACATTACTACTTTGATGCAAGGGATTGGGAATATAATATTTACCATGCAATAACTACTCACAAAACATTGCGTAAAAATAAATAAGTTCACCCCATTCAGAATATTGTGTGTTTTGCAATGGGGCCACCATGGTCGAAAAGTGTGGTATTATTTAAGACTATACTACATCTAAATGGCATGAAAATAGTTAACATGGTCGCTAAAAATCCCAGCACGTTAAAGGAGGACAACAGAAAATTGTCAACTACTCTCTTTGATGGGAACTAAAAATCTCTCGAAAAGTTATGCAGCAAAAAGGGAGCTCAACTCCTTATAACAGAGGAACACAAATTTAATGGCAAAAGGATAAAAGAAGAAATAATACTCAGACTGCAACAAGCAATCTACACCCAAGCCAATGGCCCACTAACATCTCCACAAAACTCTCTTCCCCTCTCTTCCCTTACCGAAACCCCTGCACCCTTCCCATGAACATCCAACTTTCTCCCTACTAGGACCCCTTCATTTACACATTGAAAGTTGTCTATACCGTTGTTCCCAGCACGCGCCAGAAAATATTCTCTCATATATCTTCCTTCCCCACAGGCATACTCTAGTTTGAGGCCTAACGATTCTACCTTTGGGCTTCTTATTTTTAAAGGCCACAGTTCTTTCAGCGACTAAGCAAAGGAAAGAATTAGAAGAAGTCGTATTCATACTCGATACAGTCCAAAGCCATGCCCAATACACTCTGAAGCATTCAGTGTAGTGGCACACAATAAATCTCCAAAGAATCCTCCATAAGATTAAATAATTTAAGCATCTATATTTTAAAAAACCACCAATAGTATAAATCATCTAAGATCACCAATTCTGGTGAGGCTCATTCTGCTTAACTCTGTTCAATTCATAAGGAAAACACAGCTAATCAGCAACAGATGAGGAATGGAGAACCTGCTAAGCACCTCTTTGCTGAAGACAAGGATTCAATATGCAATAATAATGAGTCAGACACAAGACATCAAACCAGACTTTTAACGAGAAAATATTTGAAAAATTGGCCAAAAAATACATGTTGTAGATATTAAAATTAAGCAATTAGCATGCAGCATTATGGACCATAGACAGACAAGTCACTAAGCAGCAAAAGAAAAAAAGAGAAAAACTAATTGTATTATCTATGCACGTAGACGGTGAATGAAGTATTATACTAATAAGTAGAGAACACAAGGAATAAAACATCACCAAAACCCAAATACTTTTGGTATTGCACACATAATACACACCTCTCCAGTACCAATAGTCAAATCTGCAAATCCCAGAGCGTCCTTAACTTGGATACTTAACTTCTGCTTTTTAGGGTTGGAAACAAGCATATGGAAATCCTGTAGTGCTAGAACATGTGAATACAACGAAAAATATGAAAATAGTATAAACAAGGATGAATCAGGAAATTCAAAAACAACACCTGATTCCAAATTGGCATTCCAGGGGAGCCAATGACAGTAGTTTGACTGTTCTTTTTGCTGCGTATGGTTTGATCTCCAAGGCTAAGAATAACATATGGATCTGTCTTGCCTGGAAAAACAGCAAATTAAAAAAATTGAGTAGGGCAGATAATGCAACACATTTCACATTATTTCCTAACTGGTATTCTTGAATACTGAAACTGGTAATCAAAGAAAACAAATATAAGACGAAATGGGGTACAAAACAAATATAAGACCAAAACTATGTTTTAGTTATGATTTAGAATCCAATAAAAACAAACAAATCATTACAAAACAAAGAGAAATTACTCAAGGTAGCAGTTCTTTTACACATGCAACTATAAGTTTAGACTTTTTCCCCCTTTTCCTTTCTTCTGCCTCTTCTATAGAGAATATTCATGCTACACTTTTATCTTCACATGAATTAATAATGCACAAAAGAAAAAATCAATCACGATTAAATCATACAACTTTAGTCTAACATCTGAAGACTGACTACCTTGGAGTCTACCATGTTTATCGATACTGATATATATAGAGAACAAAATAAGTTCTTGTGAACCAAATAATATTAGAGGATAAAACAAAATGTGTCCACATAACATAAAAGTACTAAATAGACTACAAAAAGAAAATCTATTTTCAAAGCAAATACAAGACAATAGATTTTACCAAAAAAATAAGGAAGCTTTCGAGCATCCACAAGAGTGACGGAGAGTTCACCAACAGAATCCATGTTTCCTTCTTGCATTTCTCCAGATTTAACACCATCAACGACAGGACCAACAGTGACGGGACCAACAGCTTTTCCCTTCTCGAAATCCAAAACAATTTTGTTTGGCCGTACAAATAGTCTAGGTAAATCTACTGTAAGAAGTTTGGTCAAAAACCTACAAGAGAAAGGCCAGAATAATTACATTACAGTTAGTGCAGGAAAAGATCCAATTTCCACAGCCAATCTAGAGATAATCCATAACGATGAAGAGAAACAAGGAAAACTCAACTTTTAAAATAGTGTATAGCCATTTACGATTAACACAATAAATATTTAATCTGGAGTAACAAAAGTTTCCAAAGTGCAGTTACTTTCTAATTTCTATAATTAGTAGCATTAGCATTGAATGCATATTCTAATAATATTTTATAAATAATACTAATACCGTTTTAAATATGCATTTACATAAGTGCACACGTACTGATTCACAAGCATCAAATGCAATAATAGTAAAAAAGAAAAAAGAAACTTACATCGAGAGAACTGGAATTGCTGATCATGCCCAATGATGCACAAAAGAAGAAACAAACGGAAATGTCAGCAACAATAAATTCGATATTCTTCAAAAATATGTATTTTAAATGCAAGGAAATGATATGTAACATATGTTTCTTTGACCTATCAAAAACAAAACAAAAAAATAGAAACTCTATATTATCAAAATTAAAATACCAGATGGAAAATACACTATATTAAATACGAAACAATCCACAAGTCTTAACCCAATATTTTGAGAGAGTTGTTTCATCACATTGTATTAGAGCTTCTACAACCAAGTGATCAAAAGTGTTACCATTTCCACCACCACTCCACTAAAATTAAAAAACTAGATAAATTTAAATGCAACATAGTTAAATTGCTTACAGAAGCACTCAGATCCAAGTAAAAGAGACATTAAAAAAAAAAAAGGATCCAAGTAAAAGGGGAATAAAATTTCTAAGATTTAAAAACATTTGACATACCCATTAAGTTGAACAAACGAAATGGAGACAGTTCAAACTTGATCTTTGGAAGTGAAACAAAAGCCCATGAAGCAGCTCCGACCCAAGGAGCTGTTGGTATTAATCTCAATTTTACCCAAAGTTCACCATCAATGTCAAAATCTCGAACACCAACAGGTACAACAATTGGAATAATGCCAAATTTCAGAGAAAGGCTTAACAGCATGCGAGCACCTCCAGTATACCTAAGGCCTATCTGGTATCTATATAAAACCAGGGAAAATAAATTCCTTATATTAAGCACATGATAATATAAACCTAAAACACACAATAGCCTCAGACCTCAAGAATATAAATCTCAGAAATACAATTACTAAAAATGGTTCAAAATCCAAAACTGACCCTTTCCACAAAAGATATGATTAAAAAAAAAGTTAAGAAAACATCAATTGTGCAAATGAAGCATACTAAGCAAAAAGATCTTTTTTTCTTTCAATGTTTTATAGCCAACAAAACATTTAACATAAGCTATGATATGACCACCAAAACACACCAACAGCGAGTCTATTCCCTTGCCTCGTGCCACTAAAAAGTGAAATACCAAGAGGGAAATACCATGTCATTGTCTTCTCATCATTTTAAAATTCTCATTGCATTAACTAAAACAGCTCTGGATGAGAATTTGACGAGTACTATTCCAATGAGCATATATAAAAATGAAAAACCTCAGTTTGAAAATGACTTCATTGAAAAAAAGAACCCTTTTCAGCAGATAACATTAAACAAAGAAAAAAAGCATACCATATAGCAATCAATCAAGTCAACAGTTACACATACAATAATATACAATTCAACAAAGCACAAGAGAGAAGCAAAACATACTGTAAATCATTGACACGTCGAGAAGTCCTACGTTCAACATTCCTAACAGACAAAGGTTCATCCCCTAACGAGAATTGCTTAATCTCAACTCTTTCAACATAATCAGGCTTCTTCAAATCATCAATAACCGGTTGAAGTAACCCAATAATCCAATTCTCAAGTCCACCTCTATAAACCTTCCACAACTTCCCTAACACCATGTTCACCCATTCAACCGACTCTTTCCTCTGCAAATCCTTCTCCAAAAACAAAGAAAAACTAGTAGGCACTTGCGGCCACACACCGCGAAAACTATCTTCACTACTAACTTTGTTCCTCCTTCTTCTAAAAGTCCATAATTTATCAAAAACAACACCAACAAAGAAAAAAAACACAAACAAACCAGCAACGTTTCGGTTAATAGGAGGCGATGGAATCGGATGAATCACACCTAATTGAGTTCTAAGCTTATCCACAATTGGATCCTCTTGAAAAGTAGTAAAATTTGAACCCAATTGAACCTGTGAATCCCTTAATTCAATTTCACCACCTTCAACTTCAAGTTCATCATTTGAATTTGAAATTGTGTCATCAAAAACGAAACTTTTCGCACCCCTTTTAGCAGAATTAGCGAATTTGTGGTTGGAAGTAGTTGCAGATTGTTTTTGAATTGAAGAGGAATAAAGGGTCCATTTTTTTCTACGGAATTTGCGATATGAGTGATGATAATTTGAAAATAAGCGCTTTTTCATGGTTCTGGAAAGGGGAAAGGAAAGAAGAGAATTGGAAGCATAATTGTTGTTGCAGGGACAAAGAGAGAAGTGAAAAGTTGGAGAAGCTTGTTGAAGAATCATGAATGGATATGGATAGTAGAGAAGAGAATGAACAAAGGGTCATTACAATGGATATGATTAAGCTTAAACAACATGAATTAATGCTTTAAAATAGGGATTTGTGGTATTAATTGAAAAATGTAACCTTGAAAGCTTGGAAATGTTGTAAGTGGGAAGAGGAATGGAATGTTACGAAAGAGTGAAAATGTGAGAAATTGAATTGGAATTGGAATTGGAATGAAGAAAGATTGGACACGGTTTTAGTGGGAATTTCAGCCTAGATTTTTGGCCTCAGAATTTTGACTACGTGGATTATCATTTGTGACTCAAAGATCTTAGTATGCATGTAGGCCTCCACTCCACGTCATCTTCGAGAAAGTGGGAAACACAGTCCAAAATTGTAAAATTTTGCAATCAATTTACTCCCTCCGTCAATTTTTTTATCAGCCAACATAACGTGGTAGTTACCGTCTACGTGACACTATCATGTTGTATGACATGTTATCCCACATCATATAGGGCATTTGCTTTTAAAAAAATATAGATTTTTTTCAATTGTTATGAGCAAATACTTTCTTGAAATTTTATACTTATGTGTAAAATATTCTTAAAAATTGATAATAATCAAACAAATTGGTCTTTATGATAGAGAACTTTTCAATTATTCAACACCTCTTTTGTCTTATTCATAATGTTAGTCCTCATATTTCTAAATCTCCAATTTATATTCTATAGTTTTTAAATTTATGACTCTTTCTTCGCCTATATATTAGGGGCTAATTTTGATGATGAAACAAATGAAATGTTTATATCACAAATGCGTTGATGACATGAAAATAAGTTGCTAAGTGATAATTAACCCGGACAATTTGTAACATCAAAGTTTTTTACTTTTGTGATATAGATAAATGTACATTTCAATGACATGAAAATGATTTGGTAAATGAAAGTTTACCAAGATAGTGTCACGTTATGAACTCCCTTTTCACATAAATAACTTCTTTGTCACACCATCATAATGAACTCAATAAATAGATAGATAAAAAGTATAAATTAGATTGTCAATTAAGTGCAACTTCACTCTCCAACAAACCGGCCTTAGTTTTCTCTCTCTAGGTTTTCTCTTTCAGATTTTCTATTGAGGGGTGGTTTTGAGTCAATTTTTGACCTGAAATCACCCATCTTCATCTTTTTCTCTACATTTCAATCTAAATAAGTGATTTTCACATAGATCTAGGTTTTTTCTTTGTGATTTCATCACTAAGTGTGGTGGTTTGTTGTTCATCGTCTTGTGCGGCGTTGTTTGATTTTCCGTCTTCTTGCGGTGTTCATTTGATTCATATTGAAGATCGATTATTCAATCAAAAATTTGGGCGTCAACGTTGCAGATCCGGAGACCATGGATATTCCGGTCACTTTAATTTTATCATATATTTTTGTAGGCATTATGTTGTTGTATGCTATTAACTTGGATGCTGTGAGTTTGTTCGCAGATTACGTTTTTAGCGATATTGAATGATGTAATATCTCGATTTAAATAAATGAATATCATTTTGTTTCTGTAAAGAAAAAAAAAACTAAGTGCAACTCAAATATAGTAAAAATAAAATAAAATTATTTGATATGTAGTAGTGCATGTTCAAACTCGCAATTCTTTTTTTTTTTGAAGGAACTCGCAATTCTTAATGCTTAGTGTGTGTGACTTTTACGGGTAATTAATCTCTTAAAAAAAATAAAAAAAGTTTTTTCTTCCTAGAGCATAAAAAAAAGTTGTACATCAAAATTCTCTAAAAATAATACTATGACGGAGCATTATTTGAATTTTTGTTTAAAGTCATGAATTAAACTTGTTGTTATTTTGCGCACGTGGGTCGGAGGTAAGAACATGGGAGCCAACACGGTTTACTTGATAACGATGGTCTTCTCTAATTTTCGTACATGCTTTTGGTAGTCAGCCTCTTCATGCTTTTCCGTTTTCTTCAAAACACTATGATATTGACCATGTGGAGATTTAAGTACGTATTCGTAATAACAAAAGACTCGTGACAAGAATAGGGTACAATTTACAATGATTTATGACAATGTTTTTTTAAAATTCGGTATATAAAAGATTGACTAATTTGAAATATCAATCACACCATTCACTAGTAAATCACTCATTTAAAGTTGGGTCAAAAATGTTACTGTGAGCATAGTTCAGTTGACAGAGACATGTATTGTTATATGCAGGGGTCGGGGTTCGAACTCCGGACACCCCACTTATTCACCTTGAAAGGGGTCGGGGTTCTAACCTGATACATTGAGAGGATCGCAAAAGAAATCAAAGGCCAATGATTGAGATCTTTTGGGACAAATGATAGGGTTGGAAAACTCCTTAGGTAGTTAAAACATTGTTTATTGTTCAAGAAAAAGACTAGATAAAGGGTACAAATTAGAGTGTGCAACGCTCTAAAGGTTGAGGTTGCGTTGTCGGTCATCATGTCATAAAGAGACAAGACCGATATAGTAAGATTTTTTTTACAATGTCAGTAATTTCAAAATATAAAATAAAATAAGCTCTTCATTCCATTCTCCACCATCCAAACACATTCTTAAAATACACAATCCATTCTCCATACCGATACTCGTGAGATCTTCATAAAAGATATCCTTTTCAGAATGGTTCAAAACCCTTTTAGAACCTGGTCAGTGACTCAGAGTGGGATGAAAACAATTGTTTTGTCATTATTTTTTCTACCCTATGAGTTTCTTGCGTGCCCTATTTGGATTTCAAAATTCGAAATGTTTCGACATATTTTTGAAGGTTTTTACAGGATATTTATGTCGTTCAAATTCTATAATCCAAATTGATAAGGCGCCGTAAACTCACAAAGGGGAAGGAAGAAAAAGAAAAAAAAAAGTCGTTTTGTTTAGTTAGTACGTATATGACCCTTTTAGGCCATGTAGCCTGTCGGTGCAACTATAAATTGTTTTAATATAAAATAAGCTAATTCAAAACACACAATGGCTATGAAAACCCCACAAATGCTTAGCCTTTTGCCTTAATATCATGACTACCAACTCTACGGTGCATAAAAAAGACAAGGCTGCATAATGTCATTTTAACCATTAGATTAATAAAGCTCACTATTAAACTAATTGAAATATGAATAGACTTGTTAACACAATGGTGAAAAATAAACACGTGGTGCAAGACCAATTTAGTAGTGTATGTTAGATAAAGCCTATTATGATTTATGAATTCTCTTATGAATATGTTTGTCTTTTGGATGCTTGTTACATTAGTGCGTGTTTGGTTTTAAATTGATTTTGAATGAGTTTTTTTAAGAGAAGAATTTGAATGAGTTGAGGTGGCCTAAGTGTAACCCGAGGAGGGGGGGATCTTTTGACCCAACATTACACAGACAAATCACGCTATAATTCAGAAACTGCTAGAATTTAAATTTTATGCAGTTCACTCAATGAATTATATATATCACAATTCAGCTTGGCCAATGATAGTAAACACAATTTACATAAAATTTAATTTTCATCCACTACCTGTGTGTAAAAGTTTAAAAGTGATTGTGATTAAGATCAAATGTTTCAAGTGATCTTACGGGCATACGGTATTGACTCAGAAGTGTAAAAAACTTTGTACTGAAAGTGTATGAAATAAATCCTTATATACATTAGGCAATCAATTCATACGCTTTAGGGACTAGAATCATTTGACGCACGGAGGTATGAAGCACGTTATTACAGCTCCATGTGTTCCAGGTTCAACTGTGCATGTTTAGTTGAACCCAATGCATCTATAAAGTTCCTTTCTGGCAAAGGATCGTTTGGAACCAAACCTAAACCTGCGTCCACCCAAACATGGGGATGTGCATTGTATTTTAAGGCAAAAAAACGTTTGAGGTTTAAGGCAAATAACTTGTTCAGTAGACATAGCCATATCAGTCTCAAAACGGTTAAAATCACCATGTTAGGTCCACATAATTAATAAAAGACACTGGAAACTCAAAAACAGTATCAGCAACTAGGCCAATCTGAAGCTAAAGATCTGAAAATTCAAAGACAAAACAATAAATTCAGAAACAACAAGGTACAACAAATTCTACCATCAAATAAATCAGAATTTCAAATCAGTCTGCTGGTTGATCAACTTCTGCATATGCAGTTTCAAGGTGGGCTTGCTCAGCTTCACGCACCTCCTTCTCAGTTTTCCTGCCCTTCTTTGATTTGTAGTACACACTCATGAAGGTCCCAACAGCTCCATACTTCCTCCTACAATGCTCATATAGACCAGCATCAAACATCCTCCAGAAGCTTTTCTCATTCAGTTCAGACACAGCATACTGTGGCTGAAAACAATGATTTTCAATCATCCAGTTCTCCAATCTACGCACAGCATCTGCACCATCAAACACCTCACCCCTTAGCACGGGACCTGGTGCATAGTAAACTCCAACGTCTGTGAACATTTGAGCATCTTGTGTGTCTCCCTGCCTGCGTTGCAGCTCAAAGCCTGCTTCCGGGTAAACCATAGTTTTGACTGGCAGCTTGTACAGTTTGTGTGGACAGAGCCAAAGGGGGTAGATCTGTTATGAAAATCAATAATGTAAAAAAAGAAAACATATAATACAAGCAACTGAATCATACAAGATAACTTCCTGACATATCAGTTTGAATTGATATAAAATAGAGCAACGTTTCCAAAAAATTAAATTTACTCAAGACAAGTTTTCTGAAGAAGATTTAAACTTCAGAGATGAAAAACAAGTTGAGAAACCAATTACTATTGAAACTGGAACTTTAAATGGCTTACCGCCTCACCCTGAATGAAACAGTCTGAAAATATTAAACTAACTAAAACATTATTAAGGTTAGTGAATGGAAAAGCGTACCTCCATTTCACGGTCAACCCATTCTAGTGCATCTCCCACCTTGTACAATGGAACAAGTATGTCCTGGATAACATGCATTTCATGGTAATAGTTTCTAATAGCTTCACCTTGAGTTGCCTTGAGCAGAGAAACCTTGGGGGGCATCAACCAGCCAAACAGAAACCTAAACCACCATTGATCAGCAAATGGGAGGATAAGCTTTCCCTCCCAATACAAACACCTTGTGTGCCTGTGATAATATTCTCTGGTGGGAATGTATTCTACAAACAGTCCCTTCTTGAGTGCTGTCTCTGCATGTTGGTAGAACCAGGTTTTGTACCACCATCCTACACTGTTTATCTTATTCCCCTTCTTCTTGGCCTCTTCTTTCGAAGCATACCTCCCTGTCATGCACACAGCTCGTGTTGGTGAATAAATCATAGTTTCAACGAAGTCGGGAACCTTCTCATCATTATCCTGGTCCCCATCTCTAGGAGCAAAAGAATCAGCATATGCCTGTGCAATATCTTTCAGGGTACCAACAACTGGTTTATAGGTTAACTTCATGTACTCCTTAATGGGTATAAGCTTGATCTCAGCAGCAACAAGAAGCCCAAGTGTTCCCTGAGACCACGGAATAGCGTAAAATAGATCAGAGTACTCATTGTCCTTGGTGGCTTTAACAAGAGATCCATCTGCCAGAACAATTTCGAAGGCCACAACAGTATCGGAAAAGAGACCATATTTATGGGAACTTCCTTCTATCCCATAACCATTTATGAGACCACCAACGGTAAGATCATCCAGCTCAGCAACCACGGCAAGTGCTAGATTCATAGGCACAGTCACCCTGGTGATCTGCCCCATGTTGACAAGGGGCTCTACCCTAGCAATCATTCTCTCTTTGTCGATATTGAGAACATTCCTGAAAGCAGAAAGATCAACTTCAAAATGACGAGCCCTCTTATAGTCAACATTTCTCATCCCAACAGCGATCCACGGCTTACGAGCGGTGCAGACAAGGCCATCCTTTGAGGGATTCCTCTGTTTCAGACGTTTGACAACCTTCTCAACATTGGCATCGTGTTCCTTCTGCCGCGTCTTGAAGGACTTCCACTCAGATCTCACATCACCAAGGTAAGTAAGAAAATAAAGTGTGAAGGAAATGGGAAGAACCACAAAAATAACAAGGATCCATCGAAACTGAACAAAATAGTCAACCCAAATCTTCTTCCTCTTAGGACGCAGGGGAGCCTCGAGATCTGACATTGCTCAGATTATAACACTCTTCTCTTACTACAACAAAGAAAAACAAATGTAAATCCTTTGAAACTTCACAACTTAAAGAGTTCATTATTCACACTAGTGGTCACAGTTCATGAAATTGCAGAAAATTGCTTGCAGAGACATATATAAATTATAAACATTGATATCTCTAACTGACCCAACAGTATTATTTAAAACTTGGCTATACAACACACTTCTAAAACAACAAAGCCAATCAAAAAGTGAATTAAATCAATTTAGTTAAAAAAAACACAGTGAGTCAGAAACCAGTGAAAGAGAAGATTCAAAACAACAATAACTAACTATTTCACAAAGCTATAATCAATAAATGGTTTTGGACTTAACCAAATTAGAGGTAGTTTGTTATAGCTTTTATAAGAAGAAAAAAATGACTTTGTATTACATCAATATGATATAGCTTTTTGTAGAAAAAAAAATCATAATCCAAAAACAGCCATAATCTAAAAACAGCTATAAAAGTAACTTTTCAAAAAATAGATTCTTTTTAAGAGGGAGAAAATAAAGATGATTTTGTAACAAAAAAAATCGCTTATATGCAATTCAATCCAAACTAAATTATTTTTTGAAAACAAATGATTTTTATTACGATAAATAAACACAAAATAGATTCTAATTTTTTTTTTTAAATCTCTAAATTATAGAATGTCAAAATCACTTAAATTTAGGCTCCGTTTGGATTGAGCTTATGGAAAAGAGCTTATGCAAATAAATAAGTTTTTACCTTAATTCATATGTTCTTACTAACGAAAATTGTACCTTCATAAACTACATTAACAAGCTCTAAAATAAGCTTATCGAAAAAGGGCATTAATCCTTGACAAACAGACCCTTAACTTAAGTTGTAAACAGAGATTAATTGAAAAGCTGGTATGAAAGAATCGCTTAATGAGTTGAAAATGATTGCATGCGGATGAAAAAAACATGAAGTGAAGCGGAGAATAATTAAGATCTGAAACAAACAAACTCACATAACTAAGGGTAAGGGTAATAAAAGAGAAAACACCAAATCTAACAACACTATCAGAATCAAACCATATGCATGCAAGAATTGCGGTTGTGTTGTGTGAGATAGATCTATGAAGGTAAAAGTGGAAGCTGAATCGAGAAGATCGAGACGGTCAAATGCACGTTTTATGAGTATTCAAATTCAAAACAATTAAGAGAGAGAAAGAGAGTGTACCTGAGTGAGAGCGAGAGAGTGAACTGAAGACGACGAGAGAGGAGAGTCGTAGTGATAGTGAGCTGCTGGGGTTTATATCAATCAATCAATAATGTGCAGCACAGTGTCATTCATTGATTCCCATTCCCACTTTCATCTTAAACCGTCCGTGCCTTCTTTTGTCTTTTTCTCACTAATCTAGTTTTTTTATTTCTTTAGGGACATACATGTAATATACTGATGAAACCATTTTAGACATTCTTTAAATGTCTAAAATAAAAATAAATGGTAAGTTTATATAAAAGTTTGAGTTTTCAATTTTTTAAAAGAAGTATTCAATGTATTGAATTAAAATATTTGACTTTTTAAAAAATACATAAATTTTCTTAATTAAGAATGTTTAACAACACAAACCCTTCAATAGCACTCGTTAACAAAAGTCGCGGTGGAGGAAACTTTTGATAAAGACAATTGTAGATTTCACAAACGCCTCTAACAAATAGTCACAATGTAAGGTGTTGGTGATTGTGGCGAACATTTGTTGTTGCATTTAAATAATCATCCAGATAAGAAATACTTACTCTGGTCTTAAATATAAACAAGGTGAAATAATTTTTTTTTTGTAAAAGGATTAAATATTTTTTAATCCCTCTAAATAAAGAATACTCTCATTTTAGTCACTAAAAATTTTCTTTATTTTTTTCCCCTATAAATATCTTGTTTCAATTTTAGTCCCTGTTTTTTTATAACAAGAGTTTATGTTTTGTGTTCCTACACAAATTTAATCTCTAATTTGAAATTATTGATAAACTAATAAAAGATAAATATTAAATAATTAAATTATCAAACCAACAATGTTTTAGGGTCTTATCAATTACATATCATAAAAAAAAAAGCTAGAAATCTCTCTCTCCTAATGCTTCTTAAGTGTCCCTTTTATAGTCCTCAATTTGTTGACTTAATGGGTCTTTCTTTGGTCATTCAAGCCCATTAAGCTGTGTTGCAGAGCCTCTCATTGGTTGTCTGGTTCGAGTATGGCCGCATGTAAACTAGGTTTCAACTTGACCGTACAGGGCGCGTGAAGTTGAGACGAACTTTCAAAACATTAATCATTCGTACAAGACACGTAGAATCAGAGCATGCACAACTTGAGTTAGGACCACAACAAGTTTATTTGCTGCTTAACTTGGTGTGAGCTTGGCATGGTTCACGTCACTTGAATAACTAAACAATCGCTGATTAAGGATGAGTCGAGCTGACATGACTTGAACAATCAAATAAGTGTTCGAGTGAGGACAAGCTGAGCTGACATGACTTGAACAGTCAAACCAATGTTGAGCAAGGAGGAGCTGAGCTGACATGGCTTGAATAGTCAAACCAGGGTCACGTGAGGACAAGCTGAGCTGACATGAGTTGAACAGTCAAACCAATGTTGAGCGAGGACGAGCTGAGCTGGCATGACTTGAACAATCAAACTAGGGTTGAGTGGGAACAAGTTGAGCTGACATGACTTGAACAATCAAACAAATGTTGAGTGAGGAGCAGCTGAGTTGGTATGGCTTGAACATTCAAACCAGTGTTGAACGAGGACGAGCAGAGCTGGCATGGCTCGAACAATCAAACCAGTGTTGAATGAGATCTTGTTGGTCGGTCAAGTAAAATATTACATGACACATTGTATGGTCCGTCCATGTCGCTCCATAGTCCATCAAGCGTCAAACATATTAAGACGTAGACGTTTATTATTTATTTGGCCAACCCATATCAGTCCAGTTTGCAACATGAAACGTGACTTTTTTTAAATAAGCAGGGATTAAAATTGAAAACCGAATATTTAGAGGAATCATAAATCTAACGTTCTAACTCAACTGACAAATGTCGAAATTGCAAGGTCGGACGTCATGATCTCTCACAGTTGTGTGTGAGTTTAATTCCAGTGGATTACCACTTCATCAAAGACAAAAAAAAAAACATGCAAGAAGGGAAAAACGCCCCATAACATAGGTTTAAATATTTGACATTAAAATTTGTCCAATAAAAAAATAGGCTTGTATAACGATATGGTGACTTTTAATTGGACGAGATAGTGAATCTATCTTACACAGTCAGTGCCCATCTATTAAAGTATTTTTTTGCAATACTTATTTTACTATTTTTATAATATTACTATTCAACCAAATTTTGATAATTGTTTTTTTATTATTCTGTTTTTCTTTCATTGTTTTATTTGTTTATTTTTGACTTGGTAGAAATTTTGGTCTCTATTTTTATTTGCTTACAAAATTGGCCTCTTTTAAAATCAATTAGTTTTTGCCCCTTCCACAAATTTTTAGACTAAAATTTTTATAATATTTAATATATTAAATGACGTAATATATGATAAGATGACATATCATTTTTTAGATGGAAATTATTTGCATGTCAGTAATTAAATAGCAAGATAGATAAATTTGAACTTTTTAGGGGTTTTTTGTGTAATTTCACGAGTGTTAATCATTCCATAATCATAAGCCCGTATGTCGTGTTGTTTAAAAAAAGTGACATCATCATTATTTTTAGTTCTAAAATATGTAGGAGAGACCAAAAATGATTTTTTTAAAAATATAGGAACCAATTTTGTGGGCAAGTGAGACCAAGGAGACTAAGCTAGTATATTTGGCAACAATCACAATAACTATACATATATTTATTGGTGTGCCGGTTTCTTAATGTTAGCAATCCGAATGACGCATTTTTAGCCATACGTTTTTGTTTTTTTTACTAGTAATTAGCTATACATGTTTTTTAAGAAACCAAAATAATTAAATTATTAAGTCATTCAGACATAAAATGTGCATAAAATTGAAGTAACAAAGTGTTAAAGAAGATGCTACCAACACTTTTATTTTAACATTTTCTTTAACATTCATTCTTTCATTAGATGAGATTAATTCGAATTATATATATTATGTGAGATCCATTTTCAAAAAATAAGATTTATATTAATTTTATTCGATAAAAAAGCCAATGTTATAAATAATGTTGAAAAAAGTGTTATTTGCACTCATCAAATGTTAAAATACAATTCCTCTAAAAAAAATGTTAAAATACAAAAAGGACCAAACAAACAAAACAACTAATGCAACGAGGATTAAGCGATGAAATAACCACTAAATATTCTATTCAGAAGACAAGTTCGAATTCTTAACTTGTAACCACCACCAAACGATAACTTTCACTTCATAAATACTTGAATATATTTGGATACTCTATTGTGTGGTGCAACAAGTTTTTTTTTTTTAAAGGTCATCTCCCTCAAAAAAAAAGTTTTTTTTTTAAAGGATGTGGTGCAACAAGTTGTACAGCAGTTTGATTTAGAAAAAAATTTCAATTTAAATCTCATTGTTCGTATAGTAGGTGGTCCTTCACCACGTGAGCTATTCACAACTCGACTATTATAATTTATAACTTTTGAATATAGTATAAAAAATATGAACGTGGGACATTATTCTTGATACACATTTGATTCTGCTTGTCATAATATTAGGTAATTGTTTTTATAGATCTATTGTGTTAAAAAACTTTTTGAATTTTTCGGACACAAAATTTACTTAAAAGTTGAGATCTAATTGTAATTTTCTGAATCGATCAAAGAAGACAATTGATTCCATGCAAATTATCTGGAGTATTTACAAGAAAACAAGACAACTTGATAGCGTTAGGTGAGAGGGTAAAGCTTCAGTCATTTTGATGGTTGAAATCGATATATGTTAATTTCGATTTTGATTATCAAATGTGGCGACGGAGTCGTTTAACATGCTTAAACTCAGTTTTCTAGATTGTTGGTTTTTGTTTTCTCCTTTCCTTTCTTTTGTTTTTTCGCCCCGTTGGCGTTGTATAGGTTGTCTGAACTCTGTTTGTGTCTCGGCGTTTTGGCACCCTCTGTGCTAATGCGTTTAGAGGTTATTGTTTATTTATATATACATTTTGGCTTTTTCAAAAAAAAAAAATCTGAATCGAACGTAACTTTGGATCAACTTATTTAAAATGTTGAATTATCTAACCTTTTAAATTGAAAGAAGACAAGGAAATGGAGAGATCAAAGACATAAAGATTAGAAACCCAATGTGAGCATAGCATAGCATGGCCCGAATATATAGATTCCATTTGAATGGATCACGTGGAAAGTGCCCCATTCGCATGTGCTACTGATTTGCAGACTATGACTATGAGCACTCTGGCATTGTTGTTTTTTTTTAAATAATATAAAAAATTATATTTAAATATGCACCTTAGAATCAAATATCAATCTCATTAAAATTTACAAAAAAGTTTTGTATATTCTATCAGCCATATAATGTGGAATTTAAATCCAAGTCATGTGAAATGTGATCAGAGAAAATTAAAATAACAATTTCGTGCGTTATATTTTTTTTTATGAAAAAGAAATTAAACCACGACATCAAATGAGGCAAAGTAGTAGTACCCTTGCATTGCATCATCAACTAGAATAATGATTGAAGGAGGAAGGATAACAGCTATCAAAATTCAATCAAAATGAACACACCATCTCAAATTAGGTAGACAGTAAGCGCTATGATTAAGCTCTCTAAAGACATGAATAATGATTAATGAATGCTCTCCCATCTCGGGGGTTGGAGGAGATAAATGACCTCTTGGAGCATGTGTTAAAAGAGTACAGCATCATATAAAAGATGACATATACATGTGTTTATAAGCGGGACAATCGTCACCTCATAAATCGATTTTGCAAGGTTGTGTATGATTTCTAAGATGGCATCAGAGCCTCTTTAAGATCTATTTAACCATTTGTTATCATGTTTCCGCTATCAGGTCGCCTATTATTTATCTCTAAGAACCAAACTCAATAGTGCTGGTCGTGATGGAGTGTGTTAAAGAGTCTCACATTAGACAAAAGATGACATGAACATGTGTTTATAAGTGAGGGCAATCATCACCTCACAAGCCGGTTTTGTGAGGTTGTGTTAGACCAAACTACGATTTCTAATAAGAGGTTGAAGGTGTAAATTAGAGTTAGATCCAAACTGAATAGATATTGACCACCACTTCTTGTTCTAATCCAAAAATAATTGAGGGAAAGTTTTGAATCTTATATCAAGCCTAGGTGCCGAAAGTTCAGCTCAGACAATAGATCGAACAAGATCTAACTCTAGCGGAAAAAAAAACCTTTCACAAATCTACCATTAGAATCTCGAATAATGCTCCACGCATAGAGTTCAATGAGACTTTAAAAGAACCATATATACACTAATTTTAGGCAAACCTTAAGGTGGTTTAGATCATCTAATCGCCACCTTTCGCTTAGTAGAGGCCAAGCGAGACTATGACTAATACACATATTCTTGATAGCCTTGGCTTGATTGAGGATTTGGAAGAGCAAGGAGTCATGTATGGAAGAACATAAAAAAAATCAAATTTATTCCGATCTTTCTAAATATCATACACAACTACACGAAAAAAAATTGTGTATTATAAGCGTTTAACTTGCATTTGAAAATAAAATTTTATTTTATATGTTTCTTAAACAATGTTCACGTAAGACTTGTTAACAATGGTCTATATTTCTTGTATAATTTTTTTCATTGACTCCTTAATTAATGTCTCCTTTCAGTAAAAAAAAAAACTCATTAATATTTTTTATACACACGATGGCAATTAGTACCCTTAAATTTTTATGAATGTCTTAATTTTTTTATGAATATATAAATGGTCTCTGCAAATTTCAAGCATCTTGGTTTTAGTCTTTTGTGATTTTTTTTTTTTTTTGGGTTTTAGTCTTTACGAAAATCTAAATTTTACTTTTGATCTTTGTTGTTTTGTTTAGTCTTTGGCAATGTATCCGTGGGTTGTTTTCTTAAACGATGTATCCATATGTATCTAAATACCCGTTGATTACTCGTATAGAGATATCCACATCGGTATGGGGACGGAGACGGGTGCCATATTTATTCAACGGGTCGGGGACGGATATCATACTACATGTACTATGGATACCCATTGACATCTTTAGTCTTTGCAAACTTGATTTACATTGGATTGGATTTAGTCCCTTATAATACATAGAATATTTGATTTTAGTCCCTATGGACTAAAATAAATGTTATATAAACACATTTTAATATAAATAGATCTTAAAAGGACTAAAACAAAACATCAAAAGCTAAAACAAAAAATTCTACATTTACAAGGGCTAAAACTATTTTTATAGATCTAAAACCAAGACACTTGATTTTTGCATGTATCATTTGCATATTTAAATTTATTTTATCAATGAACTCTTAATTGAAAACTCAGACGTTTACCAAAGAATTTGAAAACTAAGACTTGAAAAAGACCATTCCCTTTACCAGCCAACCAATAGACATAAGCAAGGACATGTGATTGTTTTTCTTGTTTGTTGCAAGACATGTGCTTGTCACTGGATATTGCCAATGAGTAACGGACATGAGGCCACTCAATCCATGACAAATTGACCACCCATAGAAGATGATGGATTTTATGTCTATCAAATTAGGAATTTCCATGTCAATTATTAATTTCCCTTTTTTGAGTTTCTCATTTTCCTACTCATCGTTGGTGTTTGAGGAGGTGGTGGGGTATGGTTTTTGGAATATATCAAGTGAATAGCAATTCGGGAACCTCTCGAGATGTTATACATCGGGACGTTTAGCAATTTCTTTTATGAAAAGGCCAATTATACACTATGTCTCGTCTTATTTTAAGTGTGTTTCTCATTTTTCTTTATATAGTATTCTATTCGATCGTTGTTATAAATAAAAAAATTACTTTTAAGATTCATTGTATATCTAATCTATTTGGTCTATATTAAGGATCAAATACATTATATGTTCAATGAACGTAAAAAATGTTTTTTACTTATAAACGTGACCGAAAAAAGTATCTAATTATTTGTTTTTTTCTCTCTTCATAATATTAATAAGGTTTAATTGCAGTTTTAACCCCCTAACTTTCCCAAAGTTGCGATTTTGGCCCCCTAAGAAAAAAAACTACAAAACAGCCCCCTAAGTTTTGCAATTGTAGCAGTTTTGGCCCCCAAG
>Ga0315913_1002385_pt1 | contig 22008 bp, 9 predicted proteins | sample MpolsnodulesMG_FD_207736 | JGI IMG/M metagenome (GOLD analysis project Ga0315913, IMG submission 207736) | Medicago polymorpha root nodule microbial communities from Los Angeles, California, United States - small nodules | ecosystem: Host-associated > Plants > Roots > Nodule | place: USA... | reverse complement strand
AATAGGGACCAAAAGTAGTGATTGAAAATTTTATAGGGACTAAAAGTTGAAGGAAAATTTTAGAGGGACTAAAACAAAAAGTTGGTATATTTATAGGGACCAAAAACATATTTAATCGATATTTTGATTATCTTATTTCTACCATTTTTTGTGGAAAATATTTTTTGGTTAATCAAAGCTACCCCATAGATATTCATAGTTGCGCCCCTATTGAGAACGTCTAGTTTACAGTAGAATTTGACATAGAGAAATTTCATGAAAAAAAAATTAATTTTAACTTTGGTTCAGGTCAAATCTTTCTCGAGTTTGAAGATCTCCAACACAAAGAACGTTTAGTTCAAAAATAAAATAGTATGTAACACAAAATGAAAAGGAACACAAACCAGGGGAAAGAATGTGATTCTCCGAGAGACGAATAAATGTGAGGGGCATGTGTGTGCGAACATGAGAGTCGAGAGAGACGTGCTAGTGGAAACTCCAAACGACAAGAAATGTGCAAAGCGAACCAGAAAGAACAAGAAACATGTAGTACGAACACGAGACAAAGAGAAATGTATGTTTTTCTTTGAGTTTTCTAACTTCTAAACGAAAAGGACGAGACAATGTCTTCTAACTTACTTTTAGGGTTTTAAATTTTGAGTGATACGACGATACGAGATCCAACATGTTTTGTTTTTTCTTCAAAAATTACATTAACTCGTGAACTCGCATCAGACTTGCGAGTCTACCCGAGTTTGACTGAGTCTACAATGAAAATGAATACGAGTGCGCGTCAGCTCATTTTGGCATCCTAGAGTTGTAAGCTCCTAGAAGTTTATGAGTTGACCTGCGAGTCTGACAACCATGTTGTAATTTTTTTTGGTATTGATAGTTGATATCCATGTACGTATAGAATTTGTGAATTGCATATGAGAAGTCCCCCCAATGGATGTGATATAAAATGAAAATGTGTTTTTACATAGTGATATTTTTTATATTATAAATTAATTTTGTAAGAGTTGAGTCATAAAAAAAACCTAAAATAATATCAAATTCCATTCAATATCCATTGAACCGCTCATCATAAGATAACTTTGGGTCACATTCAAAATGTTGAATCCTTTAAGTGTATGTAAGGCAGTGTGTTCATATGACCCGCATTAAATCTAATAAGATTTAAAGATGTGTTCATAATTGACGAATAAGTCACGACTTTATAAATAATATTTTAAAACTGAGTTAGTTTCCATGCAAATTTGCTAAAAGCATATACATTTTAGAAGTGGAGCTCCTCTAACTAATAATCACTAGAATATTATTCCAACTTCCAATCACCATCCCATATTACAAGGAGTACTTGAAACATTATATTTTCAACACTCTTTAACATTCATTTTTTTTGAAGAGGTTAAAATGAAATATATTATCAAATTAAAATGTTCTTCTTAGCACAAGGCGTACCAAGAAAGAACAAAAGAGTCATTACAATATGTAGAATCTAAAAAACGAAAGCACCAAAGAAAAACATGTATTATTAAAAGAGAGTATTCCTAACTCTCTACATAATACTACTATGAAAATAAAAGCATTTATTTAATTCGAAAACACATCAATCTATCTGAATTTCCTTTACATAAAAATGAAATACCAAGCTCTTCGAGTCAAAAAGAAAACCACATAGGAGTTCACCAAAACATAAAAAACACATAGGATGCTTATTTAGTATGTACCATGTAAGATGGCTACGTTACATATGCTACCGCATAAGAGACACTAATATTCTTTAACCATCACCATCCCCAACTACTAGTTTACGTGGAATTGCAATGGAAATGATTCGTGCCTCCTAGTGGCTTATATACTTGTGGTTCCGGGGAAGAGATGCTTTAATTTTGTGGGCAAAGCCAGTTCTTTAAGATTTTATTTAGAAAATTTGTCGTTTAAGTATCAAAATATGCATTATTCAGTCATTGTTTTAAATTATGTTTAACTATGTAAAAAAAAAACTTAAACGTAATTATTAGATGCTCACATGTATATAACAGGATTGATGTAACATGTCCAAAACAACAAAATTTGTTTATTATTTGGTTTTTTATTAAAAAATGTAAAAATCTCAAAAAGACATAAAACCCAGCAACCTCATCTTCTTTGGGTCAGAATAATACCACATCTATGAAATACCAAACTCCCAGGCAAGGGCGGACCTACCATAGCCACACCGGAATATTACCTTTTTTTTTATACACTAGACCAAAACAACTAATTATATATGATATATGTCACTAGCCTATCACATTTTTATCCATGGTCTAGTGGTAGATAAGCCTTTAATGAAAGGAGCGTCTTGTGTTCAACTCCCAATGCCTCTGCTTTAAACCTTTTTTTAAATGATAAAAAGTGGGTAAGAAGGGAATCGAACCTGAGCCATTTGGGTTAGACAATACTACCTAAGCCATTTTGCTACAGTGCTTTTTGTAGCACCCCTGCTTTTCTATTATAATTTTTCTATTAAAATTAATCCAGTGAGGTTTAATAGGTGTAGTACTAATTATTATTAAGAAGATGCTATATTGCACGAGTGTTATAGTGTTGTCGAGAAAATAGAATTATGATGATGAATGGAAAATGTTTTGAGAGTTGGAATAAAATGAAATAATATAGAGTCGGGGTGTAGAAAATAAGTTTTAAATAAGTGGGGGAGGGAGGGAGTAAAAGGATAGTGGGCTGAGGAAAAAAAAGTTGTCAACAAGTGAATGTCCCAAAATATAAATAGAACCATAGAAGTTAGGGAAGTCGGTATTGCTGAACATAGGAAAGAAAGAAGAGAAGAGCAGAGGAAGAGAGAAACCCTAGTTGCAACAAGGTCAAGCCAAATCGGAGATTTTTGAAGAATTCGAGGTAAGGGAGAGAATCTCTACACTTTAGGGTATTTTATCTTTGACGGGGGTTGTTTAATTCTTAATTTGATGTTGTCGTGATGTTGTAATTTATGCTGAGAGAATGGTGAAGAACATAAGAATAAGTGATCATGAGACATTGGGAATGAATAAAATTGGTGTGGGGTTTTTAATGTGAGAATATGGTTTTGAAAGAGTGGATAATTCAGTAGAGTAATGGGGGTTTAGTGCTTGAATGATAAGGTATCCATAGGATTTTAATTGGGGATGAAATTGTTGAGTTTTAGGTTGAAAACAGAGCGGGAAAGGTTCCCCAAAGTGAAATCGCAGTGAAATTACGATTTTCACTGTCAGTAAGGGGTGCACGGCCGTGCCATAAAGGCACACGACCGTGCATGATCTCACTGACTACTTTTGTTGTTTTTGCGTTTTAGGGGGCGCACGACCGCACACCCTTTCCAGACTTAGAAATACTCATTGTTTATGCTTCAATAAAATTAAATGATGGGAGTCTAATTAGGTGTCATAAGATGTAGTTCCTTAAATTCATGATGGAATCATTACAAAGAAAAGTTTAAGAGAGCGAAAGACGAGTTAAAAAGATACGTGGGTAGTAGAATAAGGCAGGGGACAATGAAAAATGAAGAGGTTATGTATAATGATGTTGCTAATGACGTTGTATATTATATATTTATGATGTGAATGAAGACGTGTAAAATCTGGTGATGATAATGATGATGTTTGCATTATATTGATGATCAGAATGATGATGTCCATATTATAATGATGATGTTTATCTATGATGACGATGAGAAATGATGATGATATGTTATCTTGACGTTGTGCATAATAGGAGAGTCTTGCATTAATATGTGAGTTGTTGATGATGTGAAGACGTTTATTACTTGTTGAGTTTGTCTCCATCATGCATTTAGGGTTGAGCCTAGGAAAAAGATGTAAAGATGATGGGATGATGATGATCATTAAAATTCAGTAACACAACTCTGGCAAAAATGATGAGTAGGTGTAGTACCACATTCATATAGGTCATAAGATGGGTCCATATGCATTTAAATGATGACACTTGTACTTGATGCTAAATTGTGAAATAGTGTGTGATGTTGAAATGTGTGATCTGTTGAGAATAAAAGATTGATTGATATTTATACGACAATGGAATATTATCATTATCCTTACTTTAATGATTGTGCGTGTTTTTGCTAATAATATGTGATGTCATCCCTTTCTTGTTGTTGTGTTTTCATGGTGACTGTACTTATGGGGTACAGACACTCAGGTTGATGAAGACTAGGTGCAGGACGATTCTTAAGGTGGAGATGGATGGGCTTTCCGTTCCCTTCCTTCCTTTATTTAGATGTATAAACATGTAGTCACTATGAGCTCTGATGCTTGTAACACCAGGATTGGGGTTGACGTCGTCTTTTTTGTTAATTGTCTTTGAGTTGAATCTTGAAACTATTGTTATTTCCCTTTATGATGTTGATTAACATGAATAATTTTATTAATGCAATTAGTGAATTGTTTTCCCGCTGTTGAAATTATTATTTAAAAGAAATTTTATGTTATTATGTGATGAAATGTCGATTTTAGTAACATCCTCTTTATTACATATATTCTTATTATTTAATAATCATCGTCGGGAAATAGGGTGTTACACTTTTTATGTCATTTTTACAATTTATTAATATATATAGTATTTTTAGAGTTTCTTTTCATAATTTAGCCACACCAAACCACCATGTATGGATCCGCCCCTGCTCCCAAGCTATGCGTAACCCGTGATAAACTAACAATAACTCTGCATGGAGGATGTTAGAGAAGCCTATGTTTCCAGCAAAGCCATGAATCCAAGCACCATCCTCATTTTTAAGCAAACCTCCAGAACCAGAGACACCATGATTGCTAAGGCTACTGCCATCAATATTCAAAATCATGTCATTACCACCCTTATCGTTCCACTTTATCACACGCACGAGTGGAACTGGATACTATTTGAAGAAACACTTAACTAGAAGATTAGCATAGTTGTTTGTACACATTCTAGTAGATAAGGGAGAAACAATCTCGTTTGCCATACACAAGCTATTCCTAACGCGCCATAACCACCGGCATATAACATAGACCTTTTCTTAATGAATTAAACAGATTTTTTTTAGTAAAAAAAGTATAAAGCCGTACACATTTTGAGACTTAAAAGACCAATATAAAAAGAAAGATCAATCCTCTTGACCAAAAAAAGAAAAGAAAGAAAGATCAATCCGAAAAAAATATCAAACTTAAACAACCACATTGCCAATTTTTGTGTGGAGTAGAGCACAATGAAATTTAGAATATGCTCATTATGAAAATACATTTTTTTAATATATTTTAAATAAAAATGAAGTAAAAGTAAATAATTTTTGTAATTTATTTAAATAAATCGTCAAAGTCGCTCATAACTCCAATTCCACCGAAAAAGTCCAAGGAATGTGACATATGATATATAGAAAATAATACCTTTCTATGGTTCCACATCGTATGGAAAATACACAAGTGTGTAACATGGGTTTGTTTTGTGGTGAGGATAGTTGGAAATTAGCGAGTATTTGTCTTGTTATTCCACACTCATTTTTGTTTTTATGCTTCATGGCAAGTCTTTCTAACTCCAATACTTTATAATTTAATTTGGTCCATCCCCAAACGTAGTTTCTACTCTCCACATAAACTACTGCTACTATGGGCCATCAGACTTTCAACTCGTGTTTAAATAAGTATCTATTAACATGCATATCGATGATGATTTTCTTTTTTTGAGGGGTCGATGTTGATTTCTTTAAAGTGGTGGTGATATGGATGTTTAATTTGATTCAGTGAGTGGCCAGTTGTTTTTAATTACTACTACAATTCTTCTTTTTCTGGCCATTGCCATTTTTACTTTAAATAAACTTTCAATAATATATTTCTCAAAATAGGTATACAAATATTTAATTAATGAGATGTAATTAGAACCAACGGAGGTTGCGTTTAGCATAAAGAACTATAGACTCTCATAATGTGCCGAATCAAAGTTCAATCTCGATTGTGGTAGATATCCACATTTTTTGTTGAACATACCTCGAATATGATTACTTCAACTTGATTAAATTTGTGATAAACTCAATCAAACTCTTAACTTCATATCAACATGTTTTTTATTCAATATTTTACAAATAGGGTTGAAGATCGAATCTATAAGACCTCTTGTTCATGGTTTAATCCGTTTAATCATGGTTGAAGCAAATAATATACTTTAGTATAACCCAACCAAAATTTGATTAGTTCTCGGTTCAATTGGTCAAATCGCTCCGGACTTAAAACATTGATTTTTATAAGAGAGATTATATTTGTACAATTATTTTTGGACGAATTTTAAGATAAATCTCTCTCATACTCATCTTGTATTCTTACTTTTTTTCTTTCTCTACTTTTTTTATTCCAAAAAGTAGGAATAAAAGATTGTCATAAAAATTATCTAAAAATTGTTATACATATATAATACAAGTATCATTTCTCTTATCATAAATATTAATAAATGACTCTACACTAGGGTAATGAAGGTATTTTAACGAGATTTCAATATTTAACTAGTAACTGCTGAAGTTGTCTGTCTGTTCCGAGTGGCAGGGTTTCAAGTTGCAGCTTCCAGAAGTAGTGCTATGGCATTATGATGGGCAAAAAAAATGAATTAAACAAATGAAAGAGATGGACCTTAACCCTTTCTAAAGTTCAAATAATTATAAATGAAAAGTGAGAAAGTTGCGAGTACATTTAAATGGGTCCTATTCACCAATCTAACCAACTTCATTACTATATTGATTAATTTTAATCAATTTCTAATACCTGGACAAGAAGCTGTCTCCTGTTAGACAAACACTACCTAAGTTTCATTAAAAATTATTTTATTTTCAAAAACAAGTGGAACTATTTTAGTCATCATCATTATTTTTTTCCTTCAATAATCATCAACTCTGCTTTCCTTCTTTAAACATTTTTTTCTAAAACGTTATTTTGGTTGCATCTATTTTTTTTAGCATCTAAAAGAGTCAACTAAAATATTGCAATAGAAAAGATAAATATAAAGCATCCACCGGGGTAATTAAAATTAATATTAAGAATATATATATTTTATTTACACAATTTTACTTTAAAAAAAATGGAGAAGAGAAAAGTAGTGTTAACATTAGTGATATTAATGCCTATTTTACAATTGTAACATACGAGATTTGAGCCAAGAAATGTATACATTTTGAACAAATGTTAAAATATTGCAAGAATGACTCGATTTTGTGAGGAGTGAAAATACGGCTTCGGCACTATTAGGCAAAATTAGATTCAAGTAAAATTAATATATTCCTTAAAAAAAAGTAAAATTAATATTCAATTTTGTCCATTAGAATCAAATTCATGGATATAGGTTGGGCAAAGTGAAGTAAGGCGAAGTCTTTTTGTCAAACAAACGGATCAAAGTTTTGAGTCGTCATTCATCTTTTTTTGTTTTGTTTTTGAGGTTCAACCTTGAACAATAACACCATGGTTACCCTAAATTTTGGTACACCCAAAATAATTTATGAGACTTTCAATCAAATAACTTGTTGGATAAATTCTATTTATGAGACTTTCAATCAAATAATTTATTGATTGAAAATGTGCTTATTATGTTTCTCATATTTGATTTCCCGTGCTAATTTAGGTGGATTAATTTAGTTTTTTTTTTTAAATATAATTAATTTAAGGAGGAAATCTGGATTGCTTTCACACAATATCGATCCTTATATATACTTAAGCATCACCACTGCTGACCTTATGGCAATATAAATGGACTAATTAATGTAACTTTGAAAAATCGTCAATGATTCTCAGTCTACCATGGAAGCTTAGTTTGTTTTATGAGGAATTTTATCCCTACGAATCAAATTTTTAAATACGTTATCTAGATTATACTTTAATATATTTTTATACCTACAATTCGATTGCAGACCCCAAAACTAAAACTGGAAAATAAAAGACAAGTGAATCTACAAGATTGAAAATTGTAATTTAAGCTTTCATATTATAATAATATGATTTTTTATAGGCAAATGTTAGTAGTAAATTTTAGCGGCATAAATCAAAACACTAGGGATAAATGTAATACACTTCTGAGAACATATAATGTAATTTTTTTATGTTAAAACTTTCATTTAGAATTTCAATTATAATTTATATAAGAATAGAAGACAATCGAACAATAAACCGCGTTGTTAATAGAAAGAATAAATAAACTCCTAGCTTCCTAACCGGTCAAGCCTATCTAGTTAGAAAATTATATGTCCCAAATGTCATACACTACATGCTATATCTTCTACAGCAATACCTAAATTAGGATTAAGAAAATAGAAAACATGACAAAAGAGTTCTAGAAAAAGTGTGCTTTTAAGCAAAAAATGATTATAATAAAGAAATAAGCACCACTAAATGTAGCATTTCAACATCATGTGTACCATGCAGAATGACTTAAGATTATATTAAGACAAACCAACATAAATTCCTTAACATCATTGCTGAAAATGAACCAAATTCAACAGAAATCAACATGTATATTTATTAATTCAGCAAGATCATACGCGTATTTAATTAACAACTAAATTAAGCAGCTCACGATCCTTAAGTGTTGTTCAACTATTGGTGGAACAATAACTGATGTAGTCACCTTCAGAAGAAACAATGTGATATGATTCCATTTGTCCATTGGACTAACATTAGTGTTGCAAAAATACTGGATTCCAATATTTGTGGGTTTAGGAGAAAAAAGGTCCACACGTTGTTGCTTAGTTGGACTTGTTTCTTGACTTGTTTACGATAATCACACGGTTATTCATCCTTTCACTTATAGGTACACTTCAATTAGTTAATGCTCATGTTTATTTTTCTATTTTTTTAATAGAAGAAATGATAAATAACTATTGAAACTCATACAAAAGTGGAGTGGTCGGGTTCGGATTCCAATCATAGCATTCAACCTTGCAATTTCGGCATTTTTGCCGGTTGAGTTAGGACTTGCGGACTAATGCTCATGTTTTTAAGTATGACTAGTACAAACTCCTACAAATGAAAACCAAAAAGATCATGTCTCGTAAGTACAACTCATATGGTAAAAGACGGCAACAATATTTGATATGTTGGAACACAAATTTAAACCGGCAATTCTTGACATTTCAACACTTAATGTGTATAAGTTTCGTCGCTAGACTCTTTGGGAAAAAAACAAAAGTCACTAGGGTATAAATCAAAGATTTTTGAATTAATAAAGGATATAAGGCTGTAAAGTTTGGAGTAAATTTGAATCAAATTAGTCTTGATACAGGGCCCAAATGAGAGGAAAGAATATTGATTAGAGATCTTTATATGCCTGATCAGGAAATAATCACTCAAATTATTTTCAACCAAAATTTTCCAAGTTCTTTATATATTTCATACATTTAAAATAGATTGAGCATTCTCAGAAAAAAAAAACATTATTATTTATTTAGGGTGAGACAATAACAGTGTTTGGTTAATCTTAAAAAATAAATAAACAGTGTTTGGTTATTAGTTGGCTCGTCATAGGGTTGAGAAACTCATCTATTTTGAATTATAAAATTAAAGGAGTCAAAAGACCAAGGTTAAAACTCTAGTTAAGAAGAAAATACTAAAGCAAAATATATATATCGTCATTTGTCGATCCAAACAAAAAAGGTTGTCCATCATAGTGAGAATAGTGCATGTCTTTTACATGTGATATCTAAAAACAACATGATGATTTCTAACATTCTCTCTAACATTTATTTTTTATTGGGCAAAACTTATGTGGGTCTCACACTTTAGAAATGGATCTCACGTAAAGTGGTGAAACCCACATGAGTTTCACCTAATAAAAGAGTAAATGTTTGAGAGAATGTTAGAAAGAGAGTGTTCCTAACATTTCTCAAAACAACATTTATGTTTGTAAAGCCCCTTGGAAGAAAAAAAAAAAGGAAATTAAAGCATCAAATGATCTAAGGCCGTCTATTTTGAGATTAATCTGCTCACATTACAGTTCAGATGATTATCACTAAATAATCTCATTGTTGATTTTTCCGGACGATAAAGATGAATAACCATGTCACATTTATCGTGCAAAATCCAAATCCTTACTTTTGGACCTAAAAGATGTCCAAAATGGAGTTGGAACCCTCATGGTTCGCTTAAGTTCACAAATGTGTTGGACTGTCTCATTTATCATTGACGGTCCAACGCCTTTATAGATTTTAGCGAATTATTAGAAAGTCTCATGCATGATAGCAAATAATCATAAACAAAAAATAAATGTATGCGAATGCAAATATTTCAAACAAGCACAAATTTTCCACTGAAATTAATAGAAGTGATCATTACAAATACATGCAATGCAACTAATATAGATTCTCCTACATTAAATGGCTTACTTTCTATTTCACAACTTTTCTATATTATAAAGAAATTCATTATTAAGTGAAAATGCTTGCAACTATGTAGCATGTCAGTCAGAATATGGTTGGATGGCACTTATATATACATCACATAGTCCTTTCCTGCCCCATTTCAACCGATCAACTACCAAAGTTGGTTCAAGTGAGGATGACATTTCATGTTGCCATTATCTCTTTCTGTTTTCATACTAGATGCTTCTTTTCTGTCACATGTTGGCATATTGCATGTTTCTCCAAAAATCCAAGCACCACTTCCATCTTTATCATTCTTTTAAAGTGAAAGGACAAGGTAGGATAAAGTAATAAGCACATAACAGGACAATACAAAAGGATCATTAAATTGTAGCTTAGCTTGTGACCACTGCATGGCAGCTTTATAAATAACATGCAGTATAGTTAAAATTACATATATATATATTTTTCCATTATTTCTACTAACATGATTAATCATTATCATTTTTTGTATTTTTTCTTCCATAATTATATATCTTGATAGTGATTTCATGACTTCTGTGGTCTCAACTATGATTAATGTAAAACTCTTGATAAAAAGATGCATCTTGTTTAAAGTAAAAATGATTGGCCTTTTCATGTTTTCAGCACCAGGTCAAACAATAAGACATTGTACCTCAAAATGAATATTAAAAATAAAATTAATTAATTAAAACCAAATATTTAGAGAATATTATTAGTGCTGTTTTGCAAGCAAAGGAATTGAAATTGGATATGGGGTGAAAGGTAGGCCTTAATGTTAGAGCATATTTAGACACTAATGCACCCTCTAAAATTATTTAAAACCTTTGTGAAAAAGGGTTTCAAGTGGAGTAATTTGGTAACTAATTATACAATAAAGATTGGTGTCCCTAGTTTGACAAACTCTAGATTCTCTAGGTTGAGATAGTGCACATTGTTCTGATTGACAATCTCTCCCTGTCTACATTAAAAATGATAAGATCAAAATATCATGGTAATAAAGCTTGCTGTGGGACAGAAGGCAGAATCTAATACAAAGTCATTTTGCAAGTAATAATCAAACAATTCAGGTTCATATTATTATATTTTTGTAGGCTTAATCAATGGAATGAAAGGGGTCCATGAGGTGTAAATTTATGTGGAAGTGCCAACGGTGTACGTGGATGAAAAAGTTTTTGTTTGAGGGAGAGTATATCCTAACAAATAGATGAATTCATACTTGAGGGAAAGATTGTTTGTATATAAGTGTATGAGTCTCACTTGCATATATATTTCTCAATTCTTACACTATTTTATTCGGTCAAGTGAACTAAATGAAATAAACTAGGACTTACATTGTATTGATTACAACGGTTGTTAAAACTCTTGAAAAAGAGTTTTATTGCTCATTAATATAGTTCTACTCAGCTTAAAAAATTAAACTTTGCAGCTGCGTGGAGGATACACCAATAAAATTATTGTATCGATAGTCATGATTTTCTACTAGGCTAATTTCTTAAGATAATATGAAGCATGGGACTTCTGAATTATATTTTCCATCAAATTAACTTTAGTGTTCATGCCCTATATATTGTACACACTTGCAAAAAGGATAGTAAGGTACATATATACACAAAAGTGTCTCAAGGTTTATCTGATCATAAACTATAGATGAGAAAGAGAGACAGATGTGTTATTTCAACCACAAGTTTGCAAATGATTGCCGACATTTCATCAAGTACCTTTTTTTTTTTATTTCTTGCAAAGGAAGTGAACCTAAATCATTGAAGGTTTAAAAAAGGGGTTAAAGTTTGTAAAAATTTACTAGCTAGAAAGCCCAATATTCTGGGTTTGTGATTGCTTCGGGAATCAAAATGATTCAAGATCTGTGTTAGATTTCTGGGTCCAAAAATAATACACTAAGGGAATCAAAAAATAGTAATTTGAGGTTCCAAAAGAGGCATTGTACATAAATATTAACCACTTTTCCCATTAAAGCTTACCAAACATGATCAAGAACCAAACCAATTCACCTTTTCTCTGTAATGAAAATCATTAAGACACAAATAAAAATATAAACAAAGTCCATCTTTTCGATGCAAATGAACTTTAACATCTATTATGGAGATGCCCTTACTAACTATTTTTTGTCACATCAAATGAAAACCCTTAGGTATAAATATATAAAGGGTAAGAAAGTTAAGATTCCAATTTCCAAATGCAGTGTCCTCGGCATAAATAAGGAAAAATTTCGGATTATGAGGAATCGAAAAAGCATAAAAGGTTCTATATATGGTCATGTAGCAAATGACATAACTTGGCCGGGAAATCAAATCATAACCAATCTGTTTTTTTCAAAAATATAATATTCATGGTCATGAATGATTATTGGGTATGCTATCTTTCAAATGTTTCATATATAATCTTTAGGTATTGTTTGCGTATTTTCTACATTTTGTGCTTAATTATCGAAATGTGAATGTGTGAAACATAAATAAAATGTCATTTATTTTTGTTTACAACTAAGGTCAACGCCTGCACATATGAGCACTTTATTCTTTCATCATACATGTAACAATATATCACGTCTTAGCTACCATTTTCCTCATCTATAGTTCCATTTCACAAAGGACAAGCAACTTTTTCATAAGAGAAGAATGATTGTCGACTAGTATTATTTACTTCATAAAGCACTAATTTGGTAAGTTCTGTGTCTCATGGAATCTAAAATTCTACCGGACTAAATGTTTTCGAGGTACAAAATCTAGTTGACCAGTTCAATCGACAGCTGAGTTCAACCATTGTGAAAAGCATTTTTTTTTTTTACCAACCATTGAAAATCACATACAATTTCTTTTTACTACTACTAGCGCATTGACAGACATGTTAGTGTGATTGTCTGCTGTGATTACTCAAGAAAATTTCGTTTTCTCAACGGATAAAGAAAGATTAAATTGTAAATAAAAGGAAGGTAAATTAAAAATAATAATGTTGCACTTAACTTGGCATCAACCAACAATGGGTTGGTCTAAGTGACAAGGGACTTGAATTCTTTAAACAAATGGTCAAGGATTCACTTCTCGGCTCTTGGGTATAAAAAAAATTTAGTTGAAAGAAGATAACCCATCTTGTATGTCTCATTGGTTTTTCGACAAAGATTAATCATTGTTAATCGACGGTGAAAACTTCGTATCAATAACATTACATGATAACCCATAAAAAAACTAAAAACTTGCCATAAACTTTTTCTATTTGTGTCACCAAAACTTGGTTTCCCATTATACATGAGAGTATAGATTATTCTTTATTTTCAAGATGTTATTCCATTCGCATTATATAAATTTAATTGTCAATCTTCATTTTTGGTGTTCTTTTGACCCCATTTACCATTGATGGATCTGTTGCTAACCCATCTTAAATTTTAGCTCAGTCATCATGATCACTTTCGCTATTCTACTTGCGGTCATGCACCCCCCCCATCTCTATGTTTTGTTACCCTTAAAATAGTACGTATTATCTAAAGTATCTCAAACCCCTTACCAATAGCTAGGTGACAACTGTGTCAATTTATAAAGAGAAATAATATTTGAACATCCATTTTGTGACAACTTTTGATCCAGACAAAATTGAAAACTCTATTTTACTAGTGCACATGAAATTAAAAAATTGCCTTCATTTAGAGCCAGAAAATGGTATCAGAGACTCGATTCTCTTTTTAAAATATGAAATTGCCCTCATTTGAGTGGGAAAATGGTATTACAATAAAGTTGATTGGATTTAGAGATATAAAGATAAGGGTTAATAGGTCTTTACCCCCTGTAATATAGGTCATTTCCGGTTTTACACCTTGTAATTTTTTTTGTATTTACCCCTTGTAAAAAAAAATTGTTTTGATTTACCCTGGGCTAAACAAAAACGAAAATTTCTTGAAAAAAAATAAAATTGGTTTTTGTTTGGCCTATTAGGGGTAAATAAAAAAAAAATTACAGGGGTGAATCAAATTTTTTTTTTTTATAGGGGGGTGAATCAAAAAAAAAATTACACGGGGGAAAATCGTAAATGACCTATATTATAAGGGGGTAAAGACCTATTAACCCTAAAGATAAAGATAAATATGATTCAAATTGTTATCATAAAACATAATGCACACAAAATAGACAGACGGTTGATCAAGAGTGCCTCGAAGAGAAAACAACACTGCATCACACACCATTATACAAGAGTAAAAAACATCGGAAAGATCTAATGCTTATTTAGCATGCAATGATTTGAAAGGCTCGAAATGAGGATATTTGCATGCAACGATTTGGGTGCAACTAAAGTAACCTCTTGGAGGAGGCTTTTAGCTAAGCAAAAAGGGGTGTCTTCGATGTATTTTGAATGGTTTTCAAATCATCTTTTGTGACTTCATTCTTAATTTAAGGTGTTTATTTTGATGGGTCAAATACCCCTTATACTTTTCCCTGCCTTTGGGTTAAGTATTCTTTGTATTTTTGTCATTCATCTAATAGAATTTGATGTCAAACAAAAAAATTATGCATGAGTTTTTTTGCCACAAACCGTTATAAATATCATAACACATGACTGAACTGTGGGAAGTCCTGCAAAGTAGTAACTAATACACCCTATCCAATACAAGTAGACAAAAAAAAAACTGATCTACTCATTACAAATGTATAGAATCCTCTAAAAATATATGTGGTTAAACAAACTATCATAACAGCAATCAAATAACAAATCAGAATTTCACACATGAATACACGGGCAAGTAATACTGGGATCCAATGCACACTGAATTTTACACAAATCAGAATTTCACACACATGGCAAATTAATTTTTTCTTTTTCTTTCTTTGTTGCAGAACTTGGTTCCTCTACATCAATACACACATTGTAACCTTCTTCCTATACATTTTCTTCTTTGCTCATGACATTGTCCGCATCCAATGCACGTTCTGCTTCAATCCCACTTGCTCTCTTTAGCACGTATATCTACAACAAGCACTTTTTTTACAGCAAGAAGAATCCAAAGGTACACAACAAAAAGAGATGCAAACAAAATACAATTCATTCCAAAACAATTCAAGTAATTCCAAAATACAAGTGTTCTGATACTAGAAAAATTAACCGTTTTTCCTCACCTGTGTAGCATCAACAGAAGACAAAAATATATGAGACACAATGGTGGGATCCTTGTGCATTAGGTCGCCCTTTAATCTATAGATGACAACCCTCTTGAGTGTTTGATTTGTCATCTATAGATTAAAGTGCGACCTAATGCACAAGGATCCCACCATTGTGTCTCATATATTTGGTTGTAATGGTTTGGTATCATGACAAATATTTTGTTAAGGAAACCTTGGCTTTCTTTTTTTCATTTTTGTTTTGATTGTTGGCTTTTTTTTTTCCTTTCAGGTTTGCTTACTCCTTCTGAGAATGTAAAGTCTTGACCTTTGTTTGCTATTCATTTTTCTCTTCATTCCCAAAGGGACCAAAGTTCATATTGGACTTCTCATAAATACCCCTTCAGGCACTTCAATTTCCAGCTCGAATCGAAAACACTATAAAACTAGTTTTTCAAATGTAACAAAAGCTAAGATAGGAGACATTAATAAAACAACATATACCACAAATCACATATAATATAAATGGTATGACCTTGTCTCATTCATGAAGACTTTTTTTAACTTGAATGGAAAACATTATAATTGAACATATAACCTATATAGCATAGAACTGAACATACACGTCTAATTTCATATACATTAAAAAAAATTAAGCTATGAGTATACCTCGTGGGATTACGCTCAAAGAATTGAATGATGGCACTGACCATGAAGGGCAACAAGGAAGTAGTTGTCAAGCCTAAATATATTAAAAGTTATTTTTAGTCAACTTGTAACTTTGAAGATAATAAGTATGTATCACTCATAACTCGTAATGCAATATATAAATCACTACAATTGAAGAGAAAATGCAAATGTAACTTAAAAGATAATAAGTATGTATCACTCATATAACTCGTAATGCAATAAATAAATCACTACAATAGAAGAGAAAATGCAAATAAAGCATACAGTTTAAGACTTTAGTGAAGTGTTCAGATTCAAAAGCTGAATTTTGCATCCTCCTCCAAATAATAGAATAAATGCACAACACAAACAGCTCTTAATCAGAGATTATTACCACACTGTCGAGAAGTGGAAACAAATACAATCTCTCACAACAGCTAGTGGTACTTCACTAAGTGAACAGAGTAAAGTGCCGTTTGTCCAAGTTAAGTGTAGTATCTGATTAATTCTGTTTAGAAAACAACAAAAAAAATGTTAATGATATTAAGGTAATGATAACTCATACAACCACAATCAGTTATCTTGATTCATCTCTCATTTTCTCGCTGTGCACAGACTGAGATCCTCACTTGAATGCTCCTCTAAAAGGAACATCAGCATGACTGGTGTACTTTTTACTTATCAAATTCACCACACCCTGTCTCGTCCTTACATTACTTTATTGTTCTTTCTTTTTTGTCGCATCCTTACGTTACTGTTTCTTTCTCTCTGTCTCTCATTTTATACATCTCTTCATCCAATTTCAATAAAAGCAAAAGAATTCAATAAATGTAATACTTTGATATGTGAGATATGATAGACAATGGACCTCCACAAAGCGCAATTTGAAGCAAAGGAATGGAACACAATATATTATATAACCATAATATTTAAATTAAAAACCAGAAAAAGGCCCATAGAAAATAAACCAGAGTAAAAAACTATATCTATTGACAACAAGCAACCTTATTACTTTTCAGTTACATGGTTGATTTTGCCTCGAAGTTACTAAACCACTGTAAGTTGCTACAAATCGAAATACATAAGAATGTTAAATGGAATTAATTATCTTCTAGTAAGTTGAGTACTTGTTGCGCTATCTAGCAAAATTACATGAAAATTTCACAGAAAATGAGGATTAAGGTTGGAGATGGCATTGCCACATTTTTCACAAGGAAAAGTTATAAAATCCACATTGATAGAGGTTGGAAGAAGGGATAATTAAGGAATACGTGCTTAAATTATTAAGATCTTTTTTGTTTTGGCAATAGAACAAAATTTACTCAAAATTTAGACAATGGATCACCAGGAAAATGTTATATAGCGTGCACACAAACTAAAGACAAATGTAACTGAAAAGCAACTTAAAATGTAACTCAAAAGCCAAAACCATGAGCACACTTAGACAACAACTTAAACAAACCTAAAAAAGTAACCAGGAAAATGTAACTCAAAATTTATACAACAACAGCATATAAAGCAACTTAAACAAACCTAAAAACCACGAGCAAACTACCATGACCCTTCTAATAAATACACCTTGCTCTTGGAGAACAGCCTATCGTCCATATCTTGAGAACACTACCATAAATTGTAGAAGAAACATACCCACCACCAACAAAAACACCCGCTCCATGTCGAAAACAGATGCTAAAATTGTCGCAGGCAAACAAACAGGTACGGACGTCTCAATCTGCGGTTTGCAGGGGGGCTTTTGACTGAATTCTGTGACTATGCATGAATTCTAATACCTCTTTTAAAAATTAAATAACAAAAAAAATATATGACAAACCCTCACCTCGCATTCAGGGTAGTGAAACTAATATTTGAACAGTTACTGATGCATCAAGTGTTGACATGAGACTAATAAACTGCCAGCGAGCAGTTAGGGTTCAAGTATTCATCATATTGTATTGGAATGGAATTCAGGGTAGTGAAACGTTATGACTTGTAATTAACCCTGCTCAATTTGCAAATCGGTTTTAAAAGTTTGGTTATTTAAAGATATTAGTGCAGTTCTGTTATACGTGCAGTATAAATGTATGATTTAAAAGTTCAGTTATAAAATACATATGAAGTCAAAAGGCTAAATAGTCACCATAGTTGGAAAAAACTAATTATTCTCTCCGTCCCTTTATATAAGCACCTCTTTACACTCACAAAACAGGTGCTTATTTAAATGGGACAGATAGAGTATACATATGTTGGAAAACGAAAAAACTTGCATGACATCATTGTCTTTACATCATGATACAGCATTATGGACAACATAAATCCAAATGCCAAAATACATACCTAGACAGTTTATCGTGTCATTCTTATCTAACAGCCTTTGATATGCTTTTCCGCCTCTTCAAAAGTCCATCCATTAACTTGATATACGTATATTTATTTAAAATAACTCCTTTCTGCTCTGCCTGTTGAAACAATTTCATTGCATCCTTGTACTTTCCCTGAGTACACAAACTACTTATTTGCTCTGAGTACATCATATCACTTGTACCAAGCTCTGGAGAGGTGTCTTGAGTTTTCACCTGTTGCCCTTTCTCTGCAAATTTCAATGCCAGTTTCTCTGCTTCCTCACTTCTACCAGCATTGGTAAGCCCAGTCACAATAGCATTATAGGTATACCGGTCAGGCTCTAAATTTTTCCCCTCCATTTCAGTCATAAGGTCAAAAGCATCCTCAAGTCTTCCTTCTTTGCAAAAAGAGGATATTATTATGTTGTAGGTAACTGTGTCCATGGGCTTCCCTTTAGAGATCCATGTGTTAAATAGTGTTAGACCTTTCTCCAGCATTCCCTCTCTGCAAAGACCTCGAAGAAGAATATTACATGTGAAAATATCGGGTTTCAATGAGTGCTCTACCATTTTGTTATGGAACTGGAATGCTTTCTCCACCGCTCCCTCCCAGCAATAGCCATGAATAATTATGTTACTAGTAGATTCATCGGGGACCAAACCCTTCTCTAAAAGCTCGTTTAATTTGTCTACAGCTTGATCAGTTTTCCCAGACAGACACAACCCCCTGATTATAGTGTTATAAGTGATAACAGTAGCAACAATTCCCTTCTCCTTCATCTCCTCCCAAAGCTTCAACGCCCTATCTGCATGTTCATCCTTGAAATACCCCATGATTAGAGTTCCATACGTTACCTCATCAAGAATATAACCTCGCTTCCTAGCCTTCAGAGTCAAGGCGTAAGCATCGTCTAGCTTCTTCTCCAAGCACATAATGTGCAGTAAGGTGTTAAGAGTAAAAGTATCCGGTTTCAATCCTTTCCTTCCCATTTCATCCATCATCTTATAAGCCTCTGCCATCTTTCCAGCTTTACAATAACCATTAATCATCGTGTTATAAGTAAAACAATCCGGAGAAAACCCACTTTCCACCATCTTCATCATAACATTGCTTGCCTCATCAATCTTACCTTCCATACAGAACCACTTAACCATTATATTATGTGTCACACCATTCTCCTTAACTCCCCTCGCCTTCATTTCCTCCACCAACTTAAACGCCGCATCACTACCCCTATGCTCAAAACACCCATCAATCAAAGTATTATAAGTAACAACATCCGGAACCAATTTGAAACTCTCCATCTTATCTCTAAGCCTAACCGCCTCATCAATCTTACCCTCATCACACAAACCCCTAATTAAAGTATTATAAGTCCAAACATCCGGCAACATACCTTTCCCAGTCATCAACTCAATAACCTCAGCAGCTTCTTTCAACCATTTCAGCTTACAATACCCATGAACCAAAATATTATAAGTATTTCTATTAGGAACAAGACCACTATTCTTCATTTGAAGCAACAAATCCCTAACTTGAATCAACTGACTTCTCTTACACAAAGCAGTCAAAACAGTATTATAAGTAACATTATCAGGACAACAACCATATTCCCCCATTTGATTAATCAACCGAAGAGCTTCTTCGACATTATTATCAGAACAATAACCATGAATCAAAATATTAAAAGTATTAACATTAGGTTGAACACCAAGCTTAACAGCATCTTGAAAAACCTCTCTTGACAAAACCAAAGAGTGAGAGGAATTAGACCTGACAAGAGCATTGAGAAGAGTATTACAAGTAAGCAAATTCGGTCGAAAACGAAGGCGTTTCATTTTATTAAAAATCTGATGACCAAGGTGAGGTTGTTTGGAGATGACATAAGCAGCAAGGGAAGTGTCAAGTAAGGGTTTAGGGACGGAGTGATCAGAGCGAAGGAGATGGGCATGAAGAGAATGATGAGGGTGATCGGAGGAGATGAAATTGAGGAGGAGAGATTTAGCGTCGGAGAATTTGCGACGAGAGAGGAGAGGAGGAAGGAGAGTGAGAAGGGGTTTAGGGGAATGAATGAGAGAGGAATGTGCGTTGGATTGGAACCATTTGAAGAAGGAAAGTAAGGTTTTTGGTTGAGAGTGAAGAGGTTTGTATGAAAGGATTGAGATTATGACTGGGAGTGTTAAGTGTGGGATGAATTGTTGAAGATTCTGTGGGTTCTGATTTTGGTTTTTGGTTTTGGTTAGTATTGTGGTTATTTTTTCTATAAGTTGTTGTTCTTTTCCTCCGCCGGCAACGCCACCACCACCACTGCCGCCGGCGACGGTGTTAGTGTTCATCATCTTTCTGCTTTGTTCTCTGTTTTAGGTTTTGGGGTTTGAAGTTTGAAGTTTGCTTCAAGAGAAGGATTCTGATTTTTTATTTTTAAGACATAAATTAAAAATTACGAAAATGTCCAACTCTAGTTAGAAATTTACTACCTTGACCAAAAACAACAACACTTTATATACGTGGCAGAAAAGGATTTTTGTTGTTGAAGCTCCACCACGTAATCTGATCGGGAATGGAGAGTGTGAAGGTGGTGACTGTGAAGGCAATCGAAGCAACTCCGGCGACGTTCAAAGACTACGGTCAGGTCATCGAGGCTTCACCGGACGGTGACGGGTTTGGTCCAAACGATGCTCAACTTGACCTCAGCAAAGGAATTCCCAGGTTTTCATTCAACCTTCAATTTTTTATCAACTTTGAAAGAAAATACTTGTTAATCACGCTTATCAATAGTAGTTGCAATCAACTTTGATCGGTTAAATTCACACAGATGATTTATCTATGAACCACGGACACCGACACTCAACTTGAAAAAATCATATTATACATGTCTATGTCGGACACGACACGTGTCCGACATCGGGACACTCTAATTCAAGGAGTGTCTGTGCTTCATAGCTATTTATTGTTTTATCTGATCTTGGTTGTAGTAATTTCTCGCTGTTTGGGTTTGTATTTATCCTCAGTTAAAATGCTCAAAATCTGTTTCTCTATACATATTACATCAGCTTAATTTAGCTGGGATAGTTATTAACTTCCTCAATTCAGATTGACATATTATGCTGCAAGTCACCAACTTATTGGAATTAATTTGTGTTTGTTAGGTTCTACATTATGCATCTTGAAAATCGTCCACTTGAGTTTTCAAATATCACACATCATGCAAGTGTGACTCAGTGCCTTGGGTCCATTGGTGGTAATGTTTGGTATCTTGGAGTGGCTAAGCCATCCATTGTTGATTCAAATGAAATCAAAGATAATTCAGGCAAGACGGTCGTGAAGTCGTGCAGTGATCATTTTTATCTACCTCCTGCTGTTGAGGATGTCCAAGTTTTCAAGGTTTCAGGTTCCAAATTTCTCAAGCTTAACCGTGGGACATGGCACGCTGGTCCTCTATTTAAGTCTGATACAATGGACTTTTACAATCTAGAACTGAGCAATACAAATGTAAGTTTTTCATTTTCCCTTTCAGTGTAGTGTTACATGCACCTCAAT
>Ga0315913_1002378_pt1 | contig 22032 bp, 16 predicted proteins | sample MpolsnodulesMG_FD_207736 | JGI IMG/M metagenome (GOLD analysis project Ga0315913, IMG submission 207736) | Medicago polymorpha root nodule microbial communities from Los Angeles, California, United States - small nodules | ecosystem: Host-associated > Plants > Roots > Nodule | place: USA... | reverse complement strand
TAGTACACAGAAATGGAATGAGCTTAATGTTCTCTCTCTCTCTCTCTCTCTTCACTTTATTATCTTTCTACCAAAAATTAGAATAATTTATTTTCTCTTTCTAGGTGAAGGAAACTACACGATAGTTATTATATTAGGAAATCTATCCTTTCACGTTTAATTTTTTCAATTATTATCTCTAATTAACTTTGAGACAACATTTTCATATTTATTATGATTATTTTTATGTTGTTCGGTTTGGGTAGAAAAAGAGAGCTCGTGGGATGACGGTGATGGTTGTTGGATACCAATTGGAATTGTATACCGACAATAAATGAATTGATTAAGGTAAATTAATACTACTAGTACGTGGTACGTATACTTTTTCAAGCAGTCAAATGTGATAGACGAGGTTGAAAACAGCTTCAACATAGCTAGGCCTAGCAGCTGTAACCTTGTGACTTGTCCAATGAATGAAAGTAGTCAAAATCATCAACCTTTACTTGCTGTTTGAGTTATTAGAAATTTTATAGGAGAAGGCTAAATACTAGTAATTTTCAAGATAAATTCATGGTACTGGTTAACAAGATTCAATTTTATTAGATAAAAAAAGTAAAATATGTTAAATAATACTATAAATGAAAGAATTTATATACTCAATTTTTGTTTAAAGATGTAATGTCCAACTCATTTATGAACTTTTAACTCAATCACATTATTCTTAAGCTTGACATAGAATTCTAACTTAATCTTTCAACATATTGATTTCTTCTTAATCGATAAGGGTTAGAGAAGTGACATTGTTACTCTCTTCTCAACATTTTTTTATATTCGTTCTTTTATTAAATGAAATTGATATGGATCCCACTTTTTGGAAAAGGATATTCTCATCTCACATAAAATAGTGAAACACACATGTGTTTTATTAAATAAAAAATAAGCGTTAAAAAGAGCATTCTTAACAATTTCTTTAAGGATCATATATTAACTAGTGTTTCTAAAGCATTTATTATAAATAAAAGTGAAATTCAAAACAAAAATGTAGTACTGACTAATTTTGGTCCGAAAAATATTGGTAACACATGTTATCACTTTAACAAACATGTTTGTAGTCAACCAATCAAATACTACAAGTCAAAATTAATTAAGAGATTTATGGTCCTTCATATGAAAAATGTTATAGACTAATTTAAATATTATTTTTTGCCATAGATTGAAATGAGAGGAATCAAATTAAATCTTTAGTCGTTTTTATAAAAACTAAATTATTTTAAAGGTCTCTAGAGACGCCCCTTTCTTTCTTCTTTAAAATAATTTTAAAGTGATAGATATTTAAGTAAATTTCTATTTTATATTTTTGTGCACAAACAAATTTGTTGACATTAATGTTAATTTGGACATATATGGTAAAAGAATTACATTAATTGTCATTTTTTTACAAGCATTAATTATCATATATGCTGCAAATAAATAAGACCTCCTTGAAAAAATTGGAAGCACGCTTTAAAATTACAAAAGAAAATTTCCAACAAAAAAAAAAATACAAAAGAAAATGTTCAACATCTGCAGCTTGCAGGCATGCAAAGAGTGTAATAACGGCTTGATGTTGAAACAACGATACAATTTGTTTTTCTCCACGTGAGGAGCTTTAAATATCAAGTTTCGGGTGCTCGTAAATTTAACAAGATACCTAAAAAAAATAAGAAGAAGAGAGCGTTTTAGACAAGTCCATCGTATCCGTGGATGGTAAGATCTTTTTTTTTAGGAGATGAATATTAAGATCACTGATAAGTTTAAGTCAGAATCTATATGAAAAATCTCCGAATTCTATTTAAGTTATCAATTATAGAGACAAAACTACGTCTTATTTGAGAATATTATTGTTGTGTTTTGTATGGCGTTGAAACATGTAAAAGCACCATGGAAAATCACGTTTGGGTAGAAGCCATATTTCCCAGCTTCTACCTTTTTACGGTGAAAGTGCATTGGAAGTGGTATTGGGCTTCCAAACTTGTTTCTAAACACATGCTATATCAATCAATTTTTCACTTTCATAATCAATTTAATTCATGGTTGAATTCACGACGATTTTGACAAAATTGAAGGTGCAAGAGAACACGAGAATGAGGTTGAATTGTGTTCAGGTTAAAAATATTTCACAAATCATTTTGAAAGCCATTCTTTCTTTTTTGAATGACACAATTATTTATGTCTAGTTTACAACTTAACATGGTTTTTATGTCTAGTCCGTTCGCTCCGAAAGATTTGTCTTCAAACACCAAAGGACTTTTACACTATGATCAAACGTTGATTATTAAAAATTCTATTAGGGTGTCTCCTGCAAAACCTTCTTGGCTATACCACTTGTCTCAAACAAACTTAAACAACTGTAAGCCTTTCAATGAACCAAACCACTTGAGGTGTTCAACAAGACTTGATGATGCTAGTCTTTTTTAGTCCAGATTGATATCATCAAGTCTTAGATGAACATACTATCAATAAAAAATTGATTGTGTAAAAAAGAATTAATAGCACGTGTGAGCCAAGAAATGGAGGCGATGGTGAAAATGTCCATTGTGTACGAAAGAATGATTGGGAATTTTGAATAAAAAATAAAAATGATTGGGAATTATTATTATTTTGGTTGAAAGTGAATGATTGAGATTTGAGAATACTCAGTTTTTGTGGGTAAGAGAATATAAAGGTTAGTGTTAGGCTAAGAGAGACACGAGACAATGGACATTGGACACACTCCCAAGACGTGAATGTTGCTATCACTCTCACTTATCTCAAACCTCTCACAGTCACGACCCATCCATGCATTAGGTCAAATAATTCACTCCAAGTTCTCAGTCTCTCCACCATGTGATGATCAAGGAGAACTTTATGCACATGCATATGCTTTGCTTTTTCCCCATTTGCATAATTCAATTAATTTATAAATTTCTTATGTTCCAATTATTTATATATTTTCCCTTTCATACCCAACAATTTAAGGATTTCACAGGTGCAAAAAGTACACCTTTTAAGACTTTAGCATTTCAAATTTTCAAACAATACACATCGTGTCACTATCATCAAGTAATAAATGGAAATTTTAATTGAAAATACCCCCACCTCAATTATACAGTGTTAGCGTATTCCACTTTCCTTCCCCTTGCATTCATTATTTATACTTGATTTTTGTTTACGCAATACCACTTGTTTTATACATCTGGACACATTGCAGTTACTCAATCTATTGACAAATATTAATCAACTATACATAATACATTCCTTCAACAGAAAAAACTATACATAAATACATGTCATATTAGTAAAAAAAAGAAGAAAAAACTCCACATGTCACTACTATTAAATAAACTTCAAACCAGAAGATATCGACGACAAATCTAAACTAAGTGCGACTTACTTTTCATTACTTTCTAATTATAAATTCAAAAAAGTTTAGGTTGAGAGTTCCATTTCAACAAACCAAAAAAAATAAAATTATTTGAAAAATTATAACCATTTCAATTAAATCAGTTTTTTTTATTCAAATATAAGTAAAGTAATAGCTAGTTGATTGTTTGACGGACCTTGACTTTATTTTTGTCCTTAAATATAAACTCTTTTTCAAATTACTAGGGGACGTTTGTTCCAGGGTATCAAAATTTAATCCCGGGAATAACTTCCCAAGGAATATTTTTTTAAAAAAATTGTTTGGATAGTATTGTTAGTTCCCAGGAATCTTTTATTTTAAATTTTTACACTTCCCAAAATACCCATATGATGTAACTTGATCTTGTTTCATTCGGTCCTGTAAGATACTCCATGAGTATATCATTATCATTATTATTTGTGATTTTATGAATCGTGAAATAGGCCAAGAATGGAATAATGCAGAAATAGAGCTTTTATTATACTGAATGTGTGAAATATTATACAATATATAATCTATGAAATCCAGTCATTATTTTATTATAAGAAACAATGGCAATAAGTTGTAGCAATCTAGAATGCAGGTACTGCCAATATTGTAAGAAAAAAAATTATATGATAGTTTTTAGAGTAAAAAACAGCACGATAGAGAAAGGTACAACAATTATATTTACTGGAAATATTACTTGGGAAAAAACAAGACGATAGAGAAATAATTAATTGTAATCGTGTGTAGGTAGTGGGGCAATACACATAACTGCTTATATTACCTGGGAATATAAGTTTCCCATCTCTATTTGCCGGGAATAGAAAGTCAGACACCCCACTTCTCCACTAGACTATTTAACCACAAAAAAAAACCAGATAATGTGGGGGAAAATCTTTCTCGAGCATAATTATTTCCTGGGAATAATTGTTCGTTCCAATGTAACAAACACTAAGAATCTTAATTCCCATCCAAGAATTCCTGGGAATATGTTTTGTATCCATGAAACAAACACCCCTAGATGTATTTATTTTTTTTTTCCTAAACATACCTCTAATTAATACTATTAACTTGTCTTGAAATTTGAAAAGTCAAATTTAATACGCATATAAACAAAGGATAATTTGGTAATATTAACACACAAAACAGACACATTAACTACATGACAACTTTTCTTAAGAAGTGTGAAGAAAAAAAAACAAAAGGAGCTTACATACAAGGGAGGGAGTATATTGAATCATCAGCTACTATGTAAAGAAGGGTTTTGCTAACCAGTGCCCCCAAGAACATTGGTTAAGGATATCAAAAATAGAAAATTTTCATTAAAAACAACAACTTTTTGACTTTCAAAAAGTTAAACATTCAACTTTTCACCAATTTCCAATGCATAATTTCTATATTAATTTTATTAAACCATCTACAATAGTGAGTGTTTCACCTATTTAGCACCACATTAAATAGGCACCCCACTATGGAGTATAATGGGTGGCTATGGAGAAGGGTGGCTGGCTATGGAAGCACCCTCTCCCTCTTCATTTTTCATGGGTCTCATTTAATAAAACTTAATAAAATAAATAAATTTTGTTGAAATGCAATGATATAAAATTATTTGTGAGACCTATTTAATAATTTCTTTTAAGGTGTTTGATTGGAGAAAATTGGTGCTTATTAAGTATTATTGTAAATGAGTGATGTGGACATATGAATTCAATTTAAGCATCCAATTTAGGGTGCTCTGTTGTAGATGGTCTTAACTAGTGCCCTTAGACAATCCACACTGGTGGGTGCTTCATCTATTTAACATCATATTAAATAGGCACCCTCATTATGGAGTATAACATATGGGTGACTATGGAGAATGGTGGCTATGGAGGCACTCTCTCTCTTCATTTTTTCATGTATCCCATTTAATAAATCTTAATAAAATAAATAATTTTGGTGGAAATTTAATGATATAAAATTATTTGTAGGATCTATTTCATAATTTTTTTGAGGTGTTGGGTTGGAGAAAATGGGTGCTTATCTCTTACTTATTAATGTTAACCCGTCTCGCTAAACTTGACCTAATTTTTATGAAAATACTATATGACAATCATAACATTCATCTAAACTATTTTATTACCTATTACCGTCAAATATTACTTTCGATATGACCCGTGCGTTAGCACAGGTCGATGGTCTAGTTAAGTATTATCGTAAAACAAGTGATGTGGACACATGAAATTAATTTAAGCACCCAATTTAAGGTGCTCTGTTGTGGATGGTCTTAGGATACTAGTTAGCATTTCCCGGTAAAGAATAGTATTGCTAATAAGTGTTCTAAAGACATTATTAAGGATTCTAAATTAAAAAAATGTTTATTAAAAAAGTCAAATAGTTCCATTTTCAATGTATTAAATTTATCACTTTCTTTTAAAACTTGTAATTTAAAGTTGTTAAAGAATATCTCTAAAAAAAAATTGTTAAAGAATGTCTTTAGGGTACTCGTTAGCATTTCCTTATAAAGAATGTTTGACATTTCATCTTTACCTAAAAATTCGAGGTATTAGGTATATAAATCCTTTCAAATATATGTGGTTGCTCAACTTTCACTTTTTCATTTTATGGATTTTAGTCAAATCGTAAAAAAAAGACTCCTTACATAAAAAAGCCCTATAAAAAAATTTAGAACGTAGTTTTAGTCCCTCTTAAATTAAAATATGTTTATTTACGCTTAAACTTTTACATTTTTGAATGATTTTTTACGGAGATCTTTAAAACATTATAAGAAACTCTTTTGTAGAAAATAGAATTTTTTAACATGTAATGAATTATATATGAATTTTTTAAACGACAAAATTTTAAGATAAAACTGATACAAATCTGGACCTAAAAAATCATTTTGAGGCAACTTTTTAAGTGGACTTTTTTATAATGTTTTAAACAAGTTGATTAAAAATCTTTCAAAAATTTAAAAATTTAAGGGTAATTAGACAAATTTAATTTAACAAGGATTAAAACTACGCGCTGAATTTTTTTGTAGGGATCAAAACATGTCACTTTTTTTTATGAGGACTAAAAACAAAATTGATTATATTTATATTGACCAAAAACTTGTTTTAAACAAGTTGATAAAAAATCTTTCAAAAATTTGAAAATTTAAGGGTAATTAAACAAATTTAATTTGACAAGGATTAAAACTACGCGGTAAATTTTTTTATAGGGATCAAAACATGTCATTTTTTTCTTATGAGGACTAAAAACAAAATTGATTATAGTTATATAGACCAAAAACTTATAACTTTTTTTAAATAAACAATAAACACACATTAATTATGACAATTAACATCTCAGTCATGCTTACACCCAAAGTCAACCTAATACGTTGCTTTGAAATCTCAGTTATGCTACCACTCCCAAGACATTGTGTGTCAAAATTTTCCTACCTTATGTGTTTCTCTTTTCATTCATTCTAAGTGTTTCTCTTTTCATTCATTCTAAAATTTATGTGTTCTTAATTTTCAGTTTGAGTGGAAAAAGTGAGGGTCTATATTTTTTCCCATTAAACAAGGCTTGCTATATACACCCCCTATCGCAACCCGACCCATGCCGAGGGTCGAGCATGTGTATGACTTCTAACTAACATTAACGACAACAATTTTTCCCTCAAGTGTGAGTTCATTAATTTATCTAGGTACGATCAACTCTCAATCGGTTATGATATATATCAGTGTTGGACCATGATGAAAATTCGGGATATCAATATTGGGTCAAAAGCAACCACGTATAAAGGGAGTTCAGGATATCAACATATTGAGACAAGAGAATCTCACATCATGTTTATATACAACTTTACGACAATAGATATATAGATCATCTCGTTTGTATGTTGTTCAACCTCTATTTTTTCATCAAATATGAGACTTCTAACACACTCACAAGAATTCTAACAATATTCTACCAAATATGATTTTAAAGGAGGTCAATGTCATATTTGTTTAAAAAAATATATATAATTTCATATTTTACATTTTGTTATCCATGCACCATAAAAATAAAATTAAGGGAGTATGTTGTAAAAACATGAACTCCAACATAATTTAAACCCTAAACCTTAAACCATATTCCAAACAACCGTCCTTTGCTTGCAAAATTATACTAATTTTTGTGTAGATTTGAAGGTGATCACCAAAACACTCTCTTTTGTTCAGTTTGTTCTTTTAAATCATCAATGTTTTGAAATAAATGTTATTATCAACTTTTAAGATTTAACCTATAAAAAAATACACAAAAATCATGTGGTTATGTTTTTTCTTGCAATGAAAGTGTTGAGAAAGCGTCTCAAAAACATAATTTTCTAATTTCCGCTCGGTGTAATTCGAATTAGGCAGACTGGTAATTGGACTACCTGTTCAAATATGTGACATGAAGTTTTTGTTGGATGGAATTCAAATTATATTGACGTCAAGACATAGTAATTTGAATTACAAGGGTAAGGTAAAATATCTAAAAAAATAATATAATTTTACCTCATCATTCACCTGTATCAAAAGAGATGACTCTTAGGAAACTTAAACCCTAACTGTTTGGTGCACATGATAAAATAGATATAGGATGAGATATGAAACTGGATAAGGATAGGAAAGGATATGGACATGATAAACATTTATCCTATCACATGTTTGGTGCTAACAAGATAACAAACAAAATATCATATATATCATAATTAAATGTCAAAATTACCCTTGTAATTAATTATATATTTTAACCTTTTTAAATTAAATTTAATTTAATTATGCTAATTATACAAAGTTATTGAAAAAGAATTATTTCAAAAAACAAAAAGTTACAATTTTTTGTTTGAGGGAAGTTACAAAAAAAAAATTGATAACCTTCTTCTTACTTTTTTTTTTGTTCGTTGGATAGAAGGATGGATAAACGTGCTAGCAATGAAATTGGTTCTGAATATGGTACAAATTGTGACAATAGGTAATCGTGTCGTGATTTTTCTTCTTTAGTTCTCTTATTCAACACCCCCAATTCTTAGACGTACGGTGTAGGAGAAACGAAATCATGAAACAGAGACGTGAATAGCGGCAACGTAGTTTCGCACCATGGTTGGAAAAACGACAAGAGTGAGGGAAACAGTTTCAACAAAAATTGATTGTAGGGCATAATTGGGGTCAGGTCCGTAACAAATAGAAAAGACGGTGTTGAAGAGTTATGGAGGGAGAGGTAGAGGTCTATGGATGGAGAGAAGAGAGAAAGTGAGCTAGGGGTGGACAACAGTCGGTCTCGGTCGGAATTCGGGCTTAAAATCCCAAACTGAGTTAACCGACGGTTGGAACATTTCAATCCATTCCCGTCCGTTTTGATCCTTCGGTTACTACGGGTTTGGTTTGGCGGTTTCGGCGGGTGGACGGGTGGTTTGTATCGGATTTTACTGCAAAAAATTTGAACCAAACACCTTGGACAAATCTAGAAAATTAGAGCAAAAAACTCAACAAATTTGAATGAATATGTTCTCATATGATAAAATTCAAACCAAGAAACAAAACAAACTCAATAAAATGGACTGGATTTTAGTTTAGGATACAAAAAAGAAATGATGGTTGAGATTGGTTCTAGTTGGTTTCGATTATACTGTACAGTGAAACAATGGAGGAGAAGAACTTTGAAAGCGAAGATGAAACAACACAGGTGAAATGAACGAGGAAGTTTTCTCTGAGAAATACAATTAAGGAGAGAGAATGAGTATAATGAATGAGAAGAAAGAATATGAGAAGTGGAAACGGCGCCTCTGTGATGTTAGAAAGCTAGGGTTTTCTTTGTGGTAAGTGAGCAATCCGAGTCAAGATTTTGGACTGAGTAACTAGCATGCCCAATATACTAGTGAATATAGTAGTAACATAATTTTGTGGATTTTGTAACGGTCGGATTCGGTTTTTGCTGGGCTGGATTCACCCAACCGAAACCGTCCAACACCAAGGAAACCCATGATTTTTGGGAAATTTTACCATATCCCTACATTTATACACTTACCCCTACAAAACACTTATAATTCCAATTATACCCTTTTTGTCATTAATTTTTTTTACATCTATTTTTCACCCTTACTTTTGACACGAGTTCACCCCTTCATCCACCACCAAAAAAGTTCACCCCTTCATAATCTTGTTAAGAATTAATTTCGGAAAACTTTTCAGATGTTTCCGGTTTGTTTCTAATTTCCAGAAAATTCATTTAATTTGAACAATCTGTAAAAAAACAATTATGTTTGCTTTGATTGACAAATCATCGTCCACAAACCACACAAAAAGGTATATCCTTGTTGTATTTATGGTTTTTTGAAAATTTCAACATGCCAACTTTTCAATTTAACATTCAAAAAACATAAATCTATGATTTTGAAGGTTTACACAGAACCTCGGATAGCCAAAAAACCAAAACAATGAAAAATAAAAAATAAAAACCCATAAACGATTATTTAATAGTTATTATTGACATTCCTTCAAAAAAAAAATAGTTATTATTGACATTGAGACTGCCTTCCAACCCATAAAGACATTATTTAATTGCTATTACAATCATTATAGTTACTTCACTAACAAATACTAGTATTCCGCTCACCGGAATTGATTTTAGATATTTTCAGTATTCATTTTAGGCAATGTGAATATGAATTTTTTGGAATTTAGAAATTAATCGACAAACAATTTAAAAGTTTTCCGAAATTAAATTTAGAATCGAGGTGTTTGTAATAGTTTTCCAGAAAATGTGTACCAATGTAGGGGTAAACTCCAATCGAAAGCAAGGGTGAAAAATAAATGTGAAATTAGTTAAATGACATAAGGGGTAAAATTGAAATTGTAAGTATTTTGTAGGGGTGAGGGTATATATGTAGGGGTATAAGGTAAAACTTCCTGATTTTTGTAACTGTATGACCCATGAAAACCGGTTCACCCGACCGCTGGTTGTCGGGCCTTGCGGTTCGGCCGGTCTGGGTCGATTTCAATTATTTTGTCCAGCCCTAACGTGAGCTATGAATTGAGAAAGAGGGAAAAATAAGGATTTCAGTCTTAACCATGATAGGATAATTCTAACCCACCAAAAACTAATGATAAAAATAACAAAGAGTAAGTAGGATATGATTAGAAATAGGTTAAACTTATCATTTCCTATCGACGAACCAAACGAGGTTTAAAGGTTCGTATCTCTTGACAAAAGGTCTTGAGTTAAAGAACGAGAAACAAGAAGATGAAACACGAAGAATAAGTCATGACTCTTGTGATGAGTGCAGTCACGAAACTACATAAAGTAGATTGGGAGCAACTGCCCCCACTACTATTCCGGTTATATTTATTGATTCTCTAATATTTTAATGATTGTTCTCTCTTAAAATAATAGATTGTCTCCGTTGAATTGAAATTTATACCTTAAAAAAGAGTTTCGCTCGTGAATTTGATAAAATCATATGTGGAAATGAATTTGAGATGAAATTTTGAATAGTTTTCACCATACTTTTTAAATATAAAGACACGAAAGAACAATTTTAATTTATAGATGTTAATGGTCTTTAATTTTTCTAATATATGATATGACGGTGTTTATAATTTCAAGTATTTCTCTCAATAATAATGATATTATTATTCTATCACTTTTGCATTGCTAAAATTTTCTATAAATATTTATCATATAGAATCTTGTCCCCTTAAGTCAATTTTTTTTGGATCCGACGTTGGTTGAGTGCTTCTATTGAGTTTTTTTTTGGGTAAGAGACTGTTATTGCCAAAAATGAAATATTTGGTCGAACTCATGATTATATTTTCGACAAGGCAGATGGGTTATTTCGACATGCTGCAAAGTGCAAAGGGGTTTCGACCAATAACATACAGACTTCGACACACCGCAATTTCGACCAAGTGCAATAAGACAAAGTGGAACATGTAGCGGCAAACAAGGCTGAAGTGCATTGAAGTTATTTCTTAGTGTCTTAGTGCATGGAAGTTATTTTCTAGTGTCTTAGGAAGTTATAAGAAGTTATTTCTATTTTTAATCTAGACCACAGGATTTAGTGGTAGTTTTTCCTACAAAATCGATATATATTAGTTTGTAACAAGAACAAGGGGTTGGTTTCTTAATTTCTTAAACTCTAACACCCCCGCCGCAGGTTCATGAGTGTATGGATCGACAGATTCCAACCACCCTTTACATTCGTGCAATTTAATATTATTGTTCTTGCTTTATTTTCCTCTTTCTTTTGTAATTTTCATTCCCTTTCATCTCTCTTCTCTTTCTTCTTCTTTTTAATATGCTCGCTTGAGCATTTTTTATCATGTTGTCACGAGACAACTTGTTATTAAAAGATGTTGGATGCAATTTTGACATTAATGTTCTTAAGGAATGCATGAAGTGATGTTATAAGCCGCAAGACTTGAACGATCCCCTTTAAAAATACATTTATGACCACTGATAGATAATGAAGTTTACCTTTTCAAAAATCGGTGTAAACAAATTGGCACGTCCCATTGGACCTTTCAAGTTTTGCGCGACCCAACACTTTATATGCATAAAAAATGGTTTTTTTAAGCCATATTTAAAAAACTTTTCAAAACCTTGGAAAGAAATTTCCATTGTATTTTTCAAAACCATGGAAAGAAATTTCCATTGTAGTTTTTCAAAAACCTTGGAAAGAAATTTTTATTGTACTTTTAAAAAACCTTTTTCAAAAACCTTTGGAAGAAATTTTCATTGTGCACTTTTTCAAACAAAAAAACCTTTAGAAGAGATTGTCATAATTTTCGAAAAAAATTCAAAAATTTTTTCTAAAAAAAAAATGTTTCAAAGAAACCGTACATGAAATGGTTTTTTAGCCATATTTTAAAAAATAAAATAAAATAAAATTTGTTGTTGAAGCCATTAAAGGAGGTCACCAATTGAATTGGAGAATCTTTTCAAAATTGTTTTGAAAAAATTTACAAAGATTGAAACTGAAAAGTTTATGACCATAAATATGATTTTTGAAACCGTAAATTAAAATGGTTTTTTGAAAACCATGATCATATTAAATGGTCTGAATTTTCTAAAGGGCAAGTATACATGTGTTTTGAAGTGATCCATGAATATATACACATACTTTCAATTGATCTTTGAGTGATTTATTTGAAGTTCATTAAAGTCAATATACCAAATTTGAATTTGGCGTGGAGAAATGAAAAAGAACTTCTGATGAAGTGGGCGAAAAAGACCATACAATATTCATTTTTGGTATTATGTTTCAAAATGTTATTCCTCTCACATCTTTCGAGAAACAACATTTTAGGGGGCCTCTGTTAGTATCAAAAATGAAATATTTGGTCGAACTCATGATTATATTTTCGACAAGGCTATGAGTTATTTCGACATGCTGCAAAGTGCAAAGGGATTTCGACCAATAACATTCAGACTTCGACACATTGCAATTTCGACCAAGAAAGTTAAGGTTGGAGTGCAACAAGGCAAAGTGGAACGTGTAGCGGCAAACAAGGTTGAAGTGCATTGAAGTTATTTCCCAGTGTCTTAGTGCATGGAAGTTATTTTCTAGTGTCTTAGGAAGTTATAAGGAGTTATTTCTATTTTTAATCTAGACCGTAAGATTTAGTGGTAGTTTTTCCTACAATGTCTATATATATCAGTTTGTAATAAGAACAAAGAGTTGGTTTCTTGATTTCTTAAACTCTAACAACGCCGCCGCGGAGCAAATAGGTTCATGAGTGTATGGATCGACAGATTCCAACCACCGTTTACATTCCTGCAATTTAATATTATTGTTCTTGCTTTATTTTCCTCTTTCTTTTGTAATTTGCATTTCTTTTCATCTTTCTTCTCTTTCTTCTTCTTTTTAATATGCTCACTTGAGCATTTTTCTATCATGTTGTCATGAGACAACTTGTTATTAAAAGATGTTCGATGCAATTCTAACATTAATGTTCTTAATGAATGCATGAAGTGATGTCATAAGCCGCGAGACTTGAACGATCCCCTTTAAAAATACATTTATGACCATTGATGGATAATGGAGTTTACCTTTTCAAAAATTAGAGTAAACAGAGACAGAACCAACAAAGAGGGATATCAAAAGAGGTTTTGGGTTGATGGTGAGGATTTAGGGTTGAGAAACACACTGTAATCACCTTGGAAGAGAGAAAATTATTGAGTGGGTTGGAAGAAAAAAGAGAGAAACTAGTGACTGTTCTTGGTGATTATTAGAGCTAATTTTATGATCACATAAGAAGTTTCTTATGAGAGTCCTGATCCTTGATTTTTTTATGATTTTCTGAAAAAGTTTTGGAGCAATATGATCAAGTAGTCCGAAAGCTAGATTTTCGAATGGGAACAACAAACAATGACTTAAAACAGAAGGATGCGAGCTGTGAAGATTAGTATGGTTATTTGATTAACTATCCGCGTTACAAACATGTTCATAATTGATGCTGATACAATTCGTATTACATAATCCGAATTGTTTTTCTTTTGAATAAGAGTGTTTAGAGGATATTCGGATTTTACAATTCGAAAAAAGCATGGAACACACCCTATATTTTGTGGTGTTCAAATTATAAAACCTAAATCAATTAAAAACTTATTTTTCCATCCAAAAAAACTCATTTCAGATTGTAAAATAAAATCAAAAAATTTTATGAACATTTTCGTAAATAATTAGGGCACGCCAGAAGTAATAGAGTGAAAAAATGTAATAGCTAAATTTATTTCACAAAAAACAAATAATTTTTGATTTGGGTTTCTAGTTCCCTCCTCCTTTCCCATTCTGCCTTTCCCCTTCCCTTCCCTTAACCTTGTCACTTTCTTTCTCAGCAGATGAATCCTTTCATTCAAACCTAAAACCAATCGAAACCATTCATACTAACATTATTTTTCTCACAACAAAACACAATGGGTGACAATAAACGCAAAAGAGGTCGCAAACCCAAAAACCCCGAAACCCTAGAAACCACCGCCACCACCACCACCACCACCACCATCAACGCTTCCACAACCGTCGTAGACGATCCTTCCCCCATTATCGACGACGACTTCTCTGTCGGAAACGTTGAACTCATCGACAACGGCCCCCCTTCTCAACTCGGCCGTGGCCGTCGTGGCCGACCCAAGAAGCACCCCACTATTCCCGAGAAGCCACCCGCAGGCCGCCGCCTTACCCGCTCTGACAGCAACGGTGCCGTCCCGGCGGTCCCGCCTCCGGTTGAAGCTGGGGGTGCTACACCAATGGATGCGGACCCTATATGGGAGAGATTGTCGACGAGGGTGTTGCCTTCGATGGATTCGGTGGTGAAAGTGTTCTGTGTTCATACAGAACCGAACTTTTCTCTTCCATGGCAGAGGAAGAGACAGTATAGCTCTAGTAGTACTGGGTTTGTGATAAGTGGGAAGAGGGTTCTCACCAATGCACATTCTGTGGAGCATTATACTCAGGTTAAGCTCAAGAAACGTGGTTCTGATACTAAGTATTTGGCCACTGTTCTTGCCATTGGAACTGAGTGTGACATTGGTAACTAACTTCTTTTAATCTATTATTTGCTTGTGTTTCCTTTTTTTTTTGTTTATCCTTTTCTTTTTATGTATATCAAGTTGGAAAATTTATTAATGTTAGTAAGTAAATTTAGTTTTGTATTTGTAATTCATGGGCCATTGGATTGAGATCTCTTCTCTTATGGGAAAAATGCATGGTAGTTTTGCGAAGGCAATACTCAAGTTCCATTTCTTGCGAGGTCCTTTACAGGGCCTCCTCAAGTGGTTTACCACTCAATTTCAAAGGATCATTTTATCGGAAATTGTAAGACTGATGATGTTGTATTTGACAGAGTGTTGGGCTGTCAAGAACCAACACAAAATTAAAGTCTAGGAGAGACGAGGATGTTGCATTGAATGCGTGGTAGGATTAGGCGGGATAGAATTAGAAATGACAACATTAGAGAGAGAGAGTTGGGGTAGCACCTATAGTAGAAAAGATGGTAGAAACTAGGCTTAGGTGGTTTGGACATGTAGAGTTAAGACCTGTAGATTATTTAGCAATGAGAGTAGGTCAGACGGGGAGCAGTCAAATCACTAGAGGCAGAGAAAGACCTAGAAAAACTATAATAGATATTATTAAGATTATTTTTTTTGACGCAATTAAGAAAGATTTAGAGATTAATGAGTTGGATAATAATATGGTATATGATAAGAGCATTATGGTGACATTTGATTCATGTAGCCAACCCCACTTAGTGGGATATGGCTTGGTTGTTGTTCTTGCTACTTGCTAGCTTGATTATTGCTCAAAAGCATTTTGAATTTTATGTATCATATTTGTCAGTGAAGATTGAATCATTCTATGTACAAGTTGTAGGCGAGGATCAGAAGTCAAGCTGTTCCATTTTTTATTAATCCTGGCTTGATTATTGCTCACAAACATTTTTAATTTTATGCATCATGTTTTGTTTGTGAACACCGAATGATTTTATGTATGAGATTTTAGCTATGATCAGAAGTCAAGCATAAACTTGAATTGAATGTTCTAACAATGAAGAATAGAGGAGAAAATTGTTAGGCAATAATAAGTGAGGGGTACCTGCATATGCTTATTATATAGAAGAGATTATAATATATTATACATTTTATCCTCAGTTCTGTTTATTACTGACTAATAAACTGGATTTATCAAATGAATTGAACGTAGTTAAAAAGTAGTTTGCTGATATTCGAAGATATATTACATGAAATTAGCAAACAGTTGTAGAATCATACAACAACAATGGTGATGTGAATAATTTGTGTGGATCCTTCTCATTATATGCTTTGGCTTTTAGCTAATTATAAGAAGGTTATTATGTTATGAATATCCCCGTGGATCGAGTCATAGGTCTAGATGCGGTATAATCTTTCAACTTGTGTGTTGAAAGCAAGAAGTAGACTCGAACTTGCAAAGCCCTCCTAGATTAAAATAAATTTGACTGAATAAATGATTTCTTGCTTGTTTATTCCGATACTAGTCTTCCTTTTTTGAGGCTATAAACAATAAAGCGATCCCAAACAACCTACCCGTGATAAGGATACTTCAATCGGAATCTTATCTAGTTAAAGAAATAAAAATCAAAACTATAACCGATAAGGGTTCTGTTATGCACAATCTTACCGATATGAAGAAACTTCAAAATTCAAATTTAAAAGAGATAAATAACCCTAACCAGCAAATCCTAATTAAAATAAATTTTAAAACCTGAAATAGTCCTAATCAGTAATTCTAGATTTAAGCTACTGTCTTCTTCTTTCTCTGGTGCTATGTAGTGCGTCCTATAATGTATCATGTTAATTTTGTGATATAGCGGCATGAATTTCAATAGCGGTGTTGCAGCACACTGTAGCTGGTGGCTTCCTGCTACACAGGTTACATTGTTTTTATGACATGCCTGTTGTCGCTCTGTGGTTTGGTATCAAATATTTGGAAACCCTCCTCTGTTCATCTTTGACAATCATTAATGGATGAAGCAAGCCTTTGTTCATTTTGGCCGTCCTCACAGGCTTGTGCCCACTACTGATTGCTGGCCATTGTGGGAGCTTTTGTGGACTCACACTTATTGGTGTCCATTATTATGTTTTTGAACACTTGTATGTGCATAGCATAAATTATTTATATTGGATCTATCATGTTCATTATAGAAGCTGCCACCTTGTTATCAACTATTGCTATAGCATTTTTGTGGTGTAACACCACTCCACGGCCTGTGCCGCTATCCTGGATTGGTTGCTGAACTTCTCATGGGATTTCTAGTTAATGCATGTGTTTTATTTTACATTTGCAGCCATGCTTACTGTTGACGATGATGAGTTCTGGCAAGGGATGTCGCCTGTGGATTTTGGGGAGTTGCCTACCCTTCAAGATGCAGTAACTGTTGTGGGCTACCCAATTGGTGGAGACACTATCTCTGTGACCAGTGGCGTTGTATCACGTATTGAGATTTTATCTTATGTCCATGGTTCCACAGAGCTTCTAGGTTTACAGGTTTGAATAATTGACCACCCACTTTCATCAACTAGTGGTGGCTCGTTTAATGTATCCTAGTTTTCCTTCATCAATTTTGTTTCTTGCAGATAGATGCTGCTATAAATTCTGGAAATTCTGGTGGACCTGCATTTAATGGTAAAGGAACCTGTGTGGGGATAGCATTTCAGTCCCTCAAACATGAAGATGTGGAGAATATAGGTTATGTCATTCCAACGCCAGTTATCATGCATTTCATCCAGGATTATGAGAAGAATGGAGGATATACTGGTAATGTGGTTGCTGTGAACTAAGATGTAGAATTTTACTTTTAAATTTGGTAGCCGAGCATCGTAAAATCTAAGTATTGAAGTTTTATCTGCTTAGACCAAATTTTCTCATTTTTCTGTTATAGGATTCCCTATTCTTGGGGTTGAGTGGCAGAAAATGGAAAATCCTGATCTACGAATGGCAATGGCCATGAAATCTGATCAGAAAGGTGTGCGCATTAGAAGAATCGATCCTACTTCTCCTGAATCTCAGGTTTTGAAACCGTCAGATGTTATCCTTAGCTTTGATGGGGTTGATATTGCCAATGATGGAACAGGTGAATATTTATGTTTCAGTTTTTTTATACGTTCATGTATACTGTGTAGTTTTATTTGTTCAGTAGCTACTTAAACACCCCTTATGGGAGGACTTACCGGTTCTACTTGATATCAACTATGATAGGAGAAAACAGTATTAAACTTATACCTCTTTTAGACACAATGATAACATTCTTTCAACATGCCAGAGTTCAACAATATGTCTTATGAATTTGGATCTTTTGCATATGCTGTAAATTTTGTGAATAAGAAATTGCTTTGCAAAATATCTTAATGCCTTGAACTTCAGTGAAGAGCTCCACATTGACAAACTATTTGAATAGAATCGGTGGAATCTATTCCTCTCCAGTCTCCATATCTGTCCATCTTTAACATTTGCTATTTGGATTAGTACCATGTTATGGTTTAGGTTTTTTCTACTAAATTCCGTTTATTTAGATATGAACAAGAGGAGACACGAAACTCCGGTATTGCTCATCAGTCATAGTACATTACACAACCACTCCTAGATCTCATTATGCAGCTTAACTATGAAGTCCTTGCCTATGTTGTTCTCTGCTTTTTATGAAGCTTAGTTAACTAACCAGCTTGCTGCGGCCAACGTGAAATATATCAATGGCTTGAGTTTAACAGTCTGTTAATAAAGCTTTGTACTCTTGGTGTTTTTTTTTCAGTTCCATTTCGCCATGGAGAGCGCATTGGTTTCAGCTATCTCATATCACAGAAATATACTGGCGATGATGCAGCAATCAAAGTATTGCGGAATTCAAATGTTCTCAAATTCAATATTAAACTTGATGGTCATAGAAGGCTTATTCCAGCACACAGCAAGGGCAAGCCTCCCTCATATTATATCATTGCAGGATTTGTTTTTTCAACGGTTTCGGTTCCTTATCTTCGTTCTGAGGTTTGTAGCACTATTAGTTTTTCCTAGAATTCTGGTTAGGTTTTACTCAACCTCACAAAATATGCTTGCTAGAAGTTGGGTTCGTTCTAAGATGTTGTGACAATAGCAGTATATAGTCCTTGTAATATGCAGCTTTATATTTTTCTTTACTTTTGTCTTTAATTTGTAAATTCATTAATACAAATTCGCTAAGCTTTCTTGTGGATCCATTCTTTTCTAACTCAATTTTTCATGTATAAACAGTACGGGAAGGACTATGAATACGAAGCTCCAGTCAAGATTTTGGATAAACTGCTGTATGCAATGCCACAATCACCAGATGAACAACTTGTTGTAATTTCGCAGGTACATTTCTTCTGTTAGTCCTTTTCCTTTTGCTGTTTTTGCTGAGTACCTTATTGTATCTGAGTATCTCTTTGACACATATAGGTGCTGGTGGCTGATATTAACATTGGATATGAAGAGATCGTTAACACCCAGGTTGATATGAGCAATGTTTCATATTTTTGTTTTCCCTGTTGGACGCTGATAACTCTTGGCTTATCTACTTTATTATTCACTGTCTTCTACTCTCTGTATTTCTGAAGGTCATTGGTTTTAATGGTAAACCTGTAAAAAATCTCAAGAGCTTGGCCGCAATGGTAGAGAGCTGTGATGACGAGTATCTGAAATTTGATTTAGATTACGAGCAGGTCCGTCTTTATTTCTCAATCTGTCTTGCGTGCTTAGAAAAATGGCTTTAAGCAACTCTTATTAACTAATCATCTTCTATGCAGATAGTGGTCCTTCGCACGAAGACTGCAAAAGCTGCCACACTAGATATTCTTGCAACACACTGCATTCCATCAGCAATGTCTGACGATCTCAAGTCATAGTCTTGTACATTCTGCATCTAGGTTGCTGCGTTTTCATGCATATTTTGGTTAAAATAGATGCAGATGTGTAAGCTTGACTTAAATTTTTGTTAGATTGATTCCCTACATGTTACCGGGATTCACAGAATGTTTTATTTTTATGTACTAATGCTTTTTGGGGATGATGAGTCCAGTTTTTGAAAGGGATGATAGATAGCTAAGTAGGATTTACGCTTGTCTTCCGTTATAATTACTGTACTATTTTTAATTATGAAGGCACTGAGCAATGTGGTGGAATTTTCATTACTCTCCCAGATGCGATACCTTTTAGACAAGCAATACAAAACAAGCTATACTCCTGACAAATATAAATGCTTTTATAGCTGATGCTTGTTGAGTTGAATAATTGACAAAAATGAAATTAGTAGACAACAAACAATCATTTTCATGTAGACTCTAGTAGTGGAGCAGACGAGGATGATGGCAATCCATCAACTTCAAGGCCTTTCACATTTTTCTCTTTGTATTGTGCCCACATTACTGTGTAAAATCCGATGGCGATTACTAGTGCTCCAATCACACTAGAAGTAAAGTGGAAAACAAAACAAAGTTAATGAAAAGCAGATGTTTGTAACATTTACATGTTTATATGAAATGTTGAGTACATTGAAATTCTAAACACCGACACAACAAAGAATCAGTGACAACTATGGTTAGAGTGAAAAATGATAGTATTTTTGTTTCTTTATCTTTCTGCAACAGTGCCTATTTTTTTTATCTACCCGATGTTTGATAAAAAAACAATCCCCATCTTCGGGGTAAACAACATAGCAAACAAGATATTTTCCAAATGAGAATTACCTTCCAACATGGAGTGTTTCACCAAGGAAGGCAACACTCATAAAGGCAGCAATGACAATCCCAACAGGCTTGAACATGGTAACAAATACAGGTCCTTTCCTATCTATGCACCAAGTCAATACAGAAAAGTTCACTGCACTTCCGAAAATAGCCTGCAATATTGTTTTCACGTAGGAATGAGCGAGCATTGCTATAAACCCTCAATGATTTGCAACTTTTGTTTAGGTTGACACTACATGCTTACTGAATAGATTATAGCGATTAGCTCAATGTCAAGACTTAGATTCCAGGCATTTGGATCTTTGACTACAATGAGGGAAAGTAGTGTACATTGGATAGTTCCAAATAGGCAGTAGAATGCTACTATGGTCAATTGAGATGGATATCCTCTAAGAATTTCTGCCTGCAAATATGCTCAATAAAGTCAAATCAGTAGTCTCAGACATCATCATCACTAAAATCTAAGACCAAATCAGATATCTCACCTGAGCAATATTCCATATTGCAAGAGATAAAGAGGCAGTGGCTAGGAAGAGACCCCCAATGACCCAGTTACTGGTTTCTGCTAATAGAGACCAGAGTGGTTGCGATGTAGAGGGTTGAGTTTGAAAGGTACCAATGGGAGCACCCTTGTAAAAGGTCACTATTAATGCTCCTAAGATAGACAACACAGTCCCCGCAATTTTGATCTGGCTTATTGAGCTTCCAGCATCCAACTTCTCCATCCTACAATGGTTTTTGAAATAGTAAAATAATCCAACTGTTATACATAATTATAAGTTTGCGTAAGAACCACTAAACACGGACATGGTTGTTAATGTTTTAGTACTATCAACACATTATCAAACACATACTTTCAAACACATCTAGTTACCTGAAGATGACTGCTAGAACAAAAGTGATCGCCGGAATCAAGTTGCTCATAGCAGATCCAAGGGTGGGAGAGCTGTAGCTTATGCCAGTAAATGCACAATTCTGCATGATAGTTATGCTGCAAATTTCCAATGATCATGATGATTCTTCATTTCTATTTAGTAATTATCTCATAAAGGGATAGAAAATAGATACAATCATGTGATCGCTATTATAAACTCTTTTAGTTCTAGTATAAGTCGAATTCGTGCAATCGCAATTTAAAACCTTAAATAATCGGCCGCTACGCTATTACAAAGCCTTTTATGTTCGAGTATCAGTCAAATCATGCGATCACGATTTAAAACCTTAAATAACACTGCAAATGCAATGCAATTACATACATACCCGACAAGGCCGAGGAAGAAGAATTTGGCAAGAAGTGAGAAAGAAAGGGGTGGTCTTGTTGTCCTGTTGATGATGAAAGAGGAAGGGAGGAGAATGAAAGTGGCAAGAGCATTGGAATAGAGAACAAAGATGAAGTGGTTCATTCCTTTAGTGGACAT
>Ga0315913_1002377_pt1 | contig 22032 bp, 8 predicted proteins | sample MpolsnodulesMG_FD_207736 | JGI IMG/M metagenome (GOLD analysis project Ga0315913, IMG submission 207736) | Medicago polymorpha root nodule microbial communities from Los Angeles, California, United States - small nodules | ecosystem: Host-associated > Plants > Roots > Nodule | place: USA... | reverse complement strand
TCAATTTTTGTTTGTTCCTTGGTTAAAAGAAAAAATAGCTTTTGTTTATTCTATATTCTTTTTTGAGTTTAATGGGCATGCATTGAATATCTAATAAGAAAACATCAATTTATCATTTCATACAATTAATTTCAAACTATATTTATGATTTGGTAGAATACAAAAGGCTTATTGGATGTAGGCGTGCATCTTCTATTTTCTTTTTTTTTAAAGAATTCCTATATAGTTAGACAAAAAAAATAAAATCCTATATAGTAAGTTTTAATTTGTTTAGTGATTGTATATTTTCATCAAGCAACATATGTTTACGCAGAAACACATCAAGTCTATCTGTCCATGTCCTTTATTATTAATCCAGAAATGATGAGTAGAATCTGAGTCATCTACGTAATTGTGCTTGGATTATTTAATAGTATGCAAAATCGCTAAAAATGGATAAATGTGTAACAAACTTGAAATTATGAAAGACACTGAAAATCCAGAAGCTAATTCAGATATGTATATAGGAGTAGAAGATATGGTAGTAGACTAGTAGTGTGGTACTTATCTACAACATACAAATATGGAAAGACGGTGTTTCCACACACATATCTTCAACAACAGCAAAAACAGTGTCCAATTAAAATTCCCATAATGATCTATAATGTTGTTTGTAGATATTCTCAAAGTGTTGTATATCATAGATTATATACACGTGATTATGAGATTATCTCAACCCATGCTTACTTTTTAAGGAATTATTAAGCGTGTAGGATTGAGAGTTGAGACCATTTTACATTTTACATTCTCATGTAGAAATAGATTCTCTCAATTTTTGTCCTATCACATGTTTGCTCAATTCTCTCATCTCAACCCTTAACTAATTTTTTCACTTTCAAAATCATTCCCGATTTATATATCAATAACCTAGATCGTTCATATTATTTCCTCATATTTTTATGTTTTTTTTAACGGGATAATAGTCACTTTGATCCCTGAATGTGTAACAAGTAGTTACAATAGTTTGTCAATGTATCAAAATTCCAAAATAGTTCCTGATTGTGTTCTTGTTAGTCAAAATAGTCTCTGCTACTTAAATAATCTCTTAATACTCATAATAACTCTTTTGTAATATGGACTAAAATGACAATAAGTAAGTATGTATAAGGACTGATATGACAGTGAGTAAGTATATTGAATGACTAATATGACAATATTAGCGAAATATTTTAATGTCAGAGACTATTTTGACTAACAAAGTGCACAATCAATGACTAATTTAAAATTTTGATATATTGAAGGACTATTGTGATTACTTGTTACTCATTCAAGGATCAATGTGACTATTACCGGAAGGAATCCTCCTTTTAAGAAAACATGAGGAAATCCTAATCTCTCTCGTGCATTGATTTCCACACATTTTTTAATAAAGAAAGTTGCGGCACTTATGGTTTGTTTGGTTTAGAAGAGAAGTTGTGAAGAGAGAAATAGGTAAGAGAGAGTATAAGAAGAGAGAAAGAGATGATAAATAGAGTAGATTTGATGTGTGGTTTGGTATAAGAGAAATAGTGAAAAATTGAGAAGAGAGAAAGATAGTATTTTTTGAAATGACAAATAAGCCCTTGTTTAAAAACATATCTAATCAAAAATATATTTCAACTTAATAATAGATCTTTTGTCAAATTTAATTTATTTTTTGGTAAATATATTATTATCTTTGTTTTAATAAAAGTAAGTATATTATTTTCTTGCTTATAAAAAAACACAACGTGAATAAGCTTGCCAATTGCGACGATTCAATCTTTTATTTCCATGTTGAAAAAAAACACTGAAAACATCACTATCTCTCCAATTGAAAGCAGGGGCAAAATTGTATTTGCCATAATTACTCAGCTTTGTCCTCGCTTTCTTCGCTGCATAGGAGAGAAAGCAAAAATGTGATATTTGACCTCTCCAATTTCTCTCTCCTTAACTTCTCTCCTCCACCAAACAAGAAAAACACCATCTCTTCCCTATTTCTCTCTCCCCTATTTCTTTACAAACAAACATAGTGTTAGAGAAATATATTTTGGTAAAAAATGATACACAATCCACTAAAAATGGATTTTAGGTCTATTTGACGAGAAATACTTACTTGACCACAAGATCAAATGCACCGTGTTTAAGCACACACAATGATGTATTTGTCCTCAAAATGTTTATTTTACTTTATTTTTTATTATTAAAAAAATGTCTCTTTATGTATGCGCCTAAACACTATATATTTAATCTTATGACCATAGAAGACTAGCTCCTAGCTCCTATTAGACTAGCCTATTTCATTAAATATCGTATACATTGTATAAAATATCCCTCTTGTATATCATGTAATATCATATAATTTTCTCTTTTACATTGTAATATTTTATACATATAAATTTGAAAGAAAATTAACATGTACTAATATATATTTATCATAACATAGACTTGTGGGCAAATCCTGAAGTATTTATGGATTTAGACTTGATATTTATCATATAGAATGTATTAATCGTTAGACCTTGTGCTATATGTTTTAAGAGTAAGATCAAATTATTTTATTGGTCTTATGTATTGTAAATTTTGTTTATATGACTATTTTTGACTTATATAACTATAGTGTTGTTTGTTTTCATAGTATGAAAAAAATTATGTACTTTGATTCATATTAGTATAATTGTTTACATAGATATATTGAACAACAATATCATACTTCAAATTTACATCCTTTGTACCAAGTTGTTTACATTTGTTATGAATGGTAAATTATGTTGATTTAATTTGAGAAAAAGTTCAACTATATGCTAATTTTCGTGGTCTACGACGCATGAAATCTTCTATAATTTATTTGTTTGGTTCATTTGTAAACTACACCAGATAACTATGAATATTTATACAATAGATATGAACATTAAGATAGTTGTAGTTTACTACAACTGAGAGAAACCTAATATGTTTAGGGTTCGTGTTGATGTCATATCGTCTGCCTTGAAGGATCAACTAGACTAAATGATGTAAGATTTTTACATGTCATAAAACTATTTACACGTAAGTATAATAGGATCGTTTCCACAGGGAGTTGCGTATTTCATAAGCATTTTCACAATATTCATCATGTTAAGTGTTTGGGTATAAATTGTTTGTTTGTGTAAAACTATCGTTCTATTCGACATCAAAGTAAAACGAGAAGAGATAGGGCTATTTCGCTTGGGGTCAGAGACATCAACCAAGCGTAACAGCTGCAATCTCTTGATCAAATAACGGATTCTAGCTTTTTAAACGATATTACCACAATCACTCGACAATATCATTCGTGTCCAAATGATATCGTTATTTCTAAGGGATTGTTTAAATGTCGATTTCCCAAACATTTAAACAATCACAAAGTCGATTGGATCGTTTAATCGACGATTTCTCAACCGATTAAATGACCCAAAAGCATTAAGTTCTAGATTAAAAGTGATTATCAAATATTAACATCTATGTCTAGAGTGATAACTTAAGATAGATTGTTATTTTATTTCTTAAATCCAAAAGTATTTTGTCAATATCATTTTGAATCTCAATAAAACATTAAATACAAGAATAACAACAATATTGAATAAATAAGCTAGAACCATATATTAAAAGATCAAGAAATTACATAACAGCTTGTTTGAATACCTCAAAACCCACAAGGGTAGATGTAGCTACATATGTCTATGATAGCTTTGCAAAGGATGAAGAAAAGATGAAGATTCCATGCCTAGATTCATGATGTCTCAATAAATCTTGGGTTGAATCTACTCCTAACTACCTTGCTTTGTGTTTCTCTCTCTAGAAATGTCCTAGTCTCTCTCTAAAAACCAGAAAAATGTAATAGAAAATGTAATGGAATGGCCAGAAAGAGAGAAGAAAACTATTTATATGGGTCACTTCTGCGAAATTTCGCTAATAGCCAAATATTTCGCTATTAGCGAAATGTATAAAATTTGTCTTTGCACCAATGGAGTTGCTCCACGTGTCCCTTATCCACTTGAATTTCCTGAAGTTCACTGATGACTTCGCTGATGGCGAAATCTTTCTGATGCAACTTCGCTAATGGCGAAATATTCGCTCATATCGAAGTTTGGCCTTCTGCTTCTGAACTTCGCTTATGGCGAAACCTCACTGGAACTTTGCCAACATTTCGCTAATGACGAAATTTTGTGAACTTGGTACAATTTTATCCTTGCTTGCATTTTCCTGCACAAAAAGGGTTGAGTAAGGCATGTAAAGCATAAATGGCATTAATGCACATAATTGAAGCTTTTCCATCAATAACTTGTAAAGCAAATCACCAAAATGCCTAAACTAACACATGAATTAGATCACTTTTGAGCACTTATCACTAAACATATTCTGAATTCAACGATTTCAATAAATCTCCTACAACAGTTCAGGCCTTGCGTGCTCTACGTCTGGAAGATTTGCGAATCCAACCACATAGACAAAAGAAACGTGGACATTGTTAAGTATTGTCTTCCATCTATCAACCCATCAGAAGGAAGCGTTCAATTTAGCAGCGAAGCTAACAAAATTTTCTTGAGGTGGCCACATATAAAGCGAAATAAATATTTTTTAAAATTAATAGTAAATTTTACCAATAAGCAAAAAATTAAATCACAACAACTATTAATTATAGAAAATGTATTTCATGTCCTGTAAGTGTAGCTCAGTTGGTAGCTACCATAAATATTATGTGCAGGAGTCAGAGTTCGAACCCCGAATTTCTCACTTCTTCACACATAACGTGTGTGAATCTAGTCCACTAGACAATCTGACCAAAAAATAAAAGTACTTCATAAAATACACTTAATGCAAGAACGGAATATAAAGGGTTATAATTTACTAATTGCTTATTTTTTTTAGCTATAATAAAACTTGAGGTAGCCAACTATGTATTATTAGGGGTAGCTGAGTATACAAATATACCTACTTATTCAATGATTATTTTTCTCTTTGGGGTAGCCATAGCCACCCCTTGCGTATGAAAGCATCCGCCCCTGGTCCAATTCATTCAGATGAAGGACTAAAACTAATGTGCGGTTTTTGGAGAATGATACGATCGTCAGCAGAGACTTTTGCATCAATTATAATATATTTTCTGAGTTTTGGCAGGATTCAAATTATATTATTCAAAATGATGCAAACAAAATTCAAATTATATAATCCTAACGGGGTAAAAAAAATTGGAGGGCACACGAGAAATGATTAGGGTGAAAAGAGAAGCCCATGTCTTTGTATTGTAACAAGTCTATTGTATTTTAACTTTGTATGGTGTGTGCCCAACCTTCTAACACATAATTGTGTGGATCCTCTGCAACTCTTCATAGAAGGATGTTAGAATTGCTCTCACTATGATGCTGGTTTGGACCATTTCTAATAAATTTTACATATGGGAAAAATAATATTGAAATATAATATAAACCATATTTTCTAAAATATATTGTTAAATATCAAATGGGGCATAATTTCATTGACGTGTTTGCTCTTTAGTCTATTTACATTTAAAAACATCAATATAAAATAGATCTTGCAATTGGCTAACAGTTCATACTTGACTTTAAAAAATGTCAGACTCAGATATAAGAGTAGATTTATCACTGATAACAAGTCAAACCCAAGTCTTATATTTGTTTACCGGATTAAAGTTTGAATCTCCAAAATTCTGCATCAATTCAACTTATTCTCATCCTAATAACATAGGACAAATGTTATTTTCTTACTGTATAATCATGTGTACATACATGGCAAGGATGAGTTAGATCTACTTTTTGCATTAAAGAGCACAAGTCATCTTGCTAACTCATAATTTAACTTTAAAAATAAAAATAAAAAAATTGAATGGCACCTATTAACAAATTTGGTTTCTCCTTATCTCACTTAAATTTTATTCTCCTATTCACAAGTCTTCTCTAGTTTTTAAAATAAACTTTTTTCTCTTATTAAAAAAATGAACTCTCATTTATGATGTGTGGTACAAATGATGGATGCTTGAATTATTTATCCAAATGTATGAGAAAACAAATGTTAAGAGACACCCCCTTTAGTAGATCTCATTTGTATCACAATATTATCTCATAAATCATCAATTGCACTGCACTGGATTTTTCCAAAGTAAATTCTTTTATAATACATCTTCACTTCATTTGCTTTCTTTAATTTTCAAATTAAAATTCCTCACCACATTCCATAATTAAATTTATTGCCTTAAGTTTTCAAATTAAAATCTATTCAAAATTTAAGTAATTATAATATGATTGATTTTAATAAGTGCCCTAAGAACACTTGGTAAGTATTCAAAAATAGAAATAATTGATAAATTTACGTAGAAACAATTGTTTTTTGATGTTTTATTGATAAATTTACGTAGAAACAATTGTTTTTTGATGTTTTAATCTGTTGATTACACAATTTCCAATATAAAATTTCCACTTTAATCTTCTTAACAAGTGCTCATACACTTGTTAAATTTCCCCCTTAATACACACACACTCATTTTTCTCTTTAATAACAACAGTTTTAAAGAAATTAACTAGTACTAATACAGTTGTAATTGCTTAACTTTTATTTGACTTTTAAACTTTACAATCCAAAGAAACTGAATTTGAGTCACTACATAGAGTGCATGACAGTGTCTTTCTCTCCCCTAAATAACAACAATAAATAAATTAACTGGTGTTTAAAAAAGCAACTGAATATATTGAACCCTTTTTATAATTTGAAGTAAAACTACTAGTAGGCATTTGCAAATGTCTTATTAAAGTCCATAGCTGACAAGGGTACAGCCTTGGGTACAAATTGCATCTGAAATGAGAGGATGCATGGTAGAGTTATGATGACAAAACGCTTCAGACCTCGTCTCGATTCAACTATAATCCTAGAATGCCAAACATGCATAAAAAAATAGCTGGCAGAAAAAAACACAACACTCTTTACAAAATATTTTTGCTTGTGAAGAGATTACAACCTCATTCCAATCTAAAAAAAAAACCAACATTTCCTCAAATACATTACATTTTTGGCGACCATTAAATTGTGAGCAGGCCTTCCCTCTAAGAACCATTTGAAGGCCTGAATACAGTATAACCATTGACACCACATGCCATATTTGAGTAATAATCTGGATAATATGGGTAGCCATCATTCTCTGTGTTTCTCATGCCTGCATACAATAGATCAGGACCAGTGGCCACCTGCCATTGGTTTGTAATCAATCCATCAACTTGTCCGTTGACATAAGGCGCGCTAGTAACTTGCGGGATGTAATCCCTAAGTGAATCAAAATGCCCATGGGACAAGCTATACCCTCCTCGGAATCCATGATCATGATGGTAACTTTGTGAACGCTCGAGCCTGCAAGAACTGGTTGAGGATCCGCGGTCATCATTTGCATCTAAGTCTCCAGGAAAGCTGAATTGTCGATTTAGCGATTGCGGCCCATTTCTCAGACACTCGAATCCCAAACTTGCCCTGGCCGTCTTCCCAACAGTGTGCTCATCATCAAGCAGGTCGTTTATAATATCAAGGTGAGGGAACTCATCCACCAACGCTTGATTCTGACGCCCGGATGTGCAGGCTGGGAACTCAGTTAACATGTTGACCATAGATCTACTGTGTAGTGGCCTGTACAAGTCATGGTTTTGATCATCATTAAGACCAGCGGGCTGATCATACATGCTTCTGGCTGATTCTCTTTGAGAACTTTCAATCCACTGGGAACCATTCTGTAAAACATCCTGTGTTCTCAAGCCAAAGGGAACACCACACTGGACAGCATTAGTTTCCATTCTATCAGAGCTATGGGATAGAAAGATTGGTGATGACACCATGGTAGATGGTTGAGAATAGCTAAAGGATGGGTTTACTCCTGAACATGACGAGCTAGAATGGGTCAGACTGGCAGCAGTTGAGGTCACAGTGTTCCCCATGATAGCATTTCTGTAGGATTGAGGAACGTGACTATGAGTGGCGGGTGAGGGATCAGGACCTAACCGCCCAGCTGCACTCATTGAGCGTGCAAGTGGCAGAGCTGTTTGAACCATTGAGACCACAGGAGCAGTTGGCCTGGGACCAGAAACCAAAGGAGTACTTGAAGGTCTTGAGATAGTAGGCACTCGTGATACAGATCCTTCAGTTAATCTTGCAGTTGAAGTCTTTTGGATCTCAGTTTTGGACGAAATTGTAATTTGTGAGGCAGAGGTGAAGGGGGGAGATGGATCTTTATCAGTCTGTTGGGAGCCATTTGAAGATGTTTTAGTGACATGAAAAGGATCTAAAGTAGCACTTGTCTTGTTTACTAACATTTGACCAGGCGAGCTACTAGGAGGACTGACAGGTGAAGATGACACAGCTTTATGTAGACATTCGTTGTCAGTAAGTCTTTCTATCCCAACTTCGTCTTTGATGTTGGGTTTCGTTTGAAGTGAAAGAACCTCCTCATCCTATCCATTAGAAAAGATACAAGACTTTATAGTGGTACATAAATCACACATTTAAAACCACATTTAGCTTCATAAATAGGATTGTTAAATAAAAAAATTATGAGCCTTCACCTAACAACAACAAGGCCAAAAACCTTAATATCTCCTTTAAACTAATCACAAATAGCAAATAAATAATCAGAAAACAAATCTATCCAAAAAAAAAAAATCAGAAAACAAAGAATTCAGAGATCATAAAAAACTCAGATTCTTTTTGGGGTGGTGGTGGTGTCTATAATGTGAGACATGGAAATCTTTGTACATCTGTCTAGGCCTTTGGAATAACAAAAGAGTGGAATCAATTAAGGACTAAACCATTGTTGATTTGTCCCAGGTGGTGCAAACAAGATGGAAAAACAGACATATTTCTTGCAGATGAATAGTAAATAAGGGAAAACAAGTTGTTCAGTCATCCCTCCATTTTTAAGACCCTTTTTATCTTTTGAAAAAGAGGAGTGCTAGCAAAACTCTCTTTCTAACACTCTCTCATTGGATGAAATTAATGTGGATCCCATTTAAAGTAGGGGGATCCACATTGATTTCACCCAATGAGAGAGTGAGTATTAGAGAGAGTGTTGTTAGCACTCCTCTTTTAAAAATTGCTCAAAGAGCAAACTACTCTGCACCTCCTAAATTGTGAAAAAGAAACAGCAAAAATTGTTTGGGAGTCTAGCTCTCTAAGATGAGAAGGCCATATAACATTGAAGCAAGGAGAAATAAAATAGACAGAAAGGAAAGACATTAAATAATCAGTAAGAACAGATAAGCTCCGGAGAAGAATTTTTTTTTTAACAATTTGACGAGTATTTCCAATAAGAGTAGAAATGGGACAACCTTTCTGACAACATGCTTCTCAGCCCACTTTAACCGATCCTTCAATGTGACAACAGCACCCTCGGACTCATTTTTTCCAGCCTTTCCACTTCCAGACTCTTTGTTAATAACCCCAGCATCTGCTGCAGCGCCAGATGGCCGACTATCTATTTTATTTGTCCAACCACCAGTGTCACATGATGCTATGCCTCTGTTCTTACCTCTACAGATAAAAAGAGCCAAATCAAAATAACACTTCTGAAATATCATTAATACCCGTCAACATCAAAAAAAAATAACACTAAGCTAAATACTTGCCTGCTAGGTGACTTCTGGGCTTTACAACTTGAAAAAGAGTTCCCCTTGTAGGGGTCAATCATGACTACTGATGGCAAAGAATCAGAAGAACATGTTGATGAACTATCATCTATTGCTGAGCTGCACCTTTTATCAGACATTCCATTTTGTCTGGATGAAACATCACCTATGCCTTTGTTACAAGCCTCAGTTGGAGGATGAACTTCTGATGCATCAGTATCCCAATTAACCGGACTAGTATCTCTGTCTTCTGAATCCGGATGAAGCATTTCAGTAACTCCATCCACAGAGTCGGACACATCAGAAATATCATCCATGGCATCAGGCTTTTCAGACAGTGTTTGAGCTTCCTCATTAGAATCCATTTTCTCATCAACACCATTGTCTTCTTGGTTTGTCTCATGCACAGCCATAGTAGTCCTCTCCTCCCTCCCTTTGTCCTTTACTTTCTTATTGTTCCGCTTTTGTTTGGCCTGCAGTGAAAAGAAAAGAAAGGAACACAAGTCAGCAACTAAAAATGAAAATCAACCAACAACTATCCTTTTCCCATGTACATGGTATGGCATAGGAAAATGAGATGTCACCAGAAAAATCTTGAAAGTAACAATTGAATTGAAAAATGGTTACTGATTAACTAGAAATTTGAGTAATTGTTCCTAAATTATAATATTTTGTCCGAAAGTTCAAAATTATATTTTTCTACAAGTCAAACAAAAAATTTATGGATAAGGCAACTCAGCATAAAAACAGGAAATGCAAGCCAGTTGGTGAATTGTAATTTGAGTCTTTGATATTTTAGGTCCTTAGTTTATTACTTATTTTATATTTTTATGTATCATTAGAAGTTCTGCGGTCATTGTTTCTCAAAATTCATTTATTAAGACATTTGGTCATCATGTGAAATTAATGGACTTGGATGGCTCTGCTTGAAAAACTTTTATGAAATGGATGTTTAGGATGCCAGGGTTATAAAGGGAATACCATAAAATCCTAGGCAAATATTATAATCAGTATAAGTCACAAAACTTCAGTTCTAAAGCTTTCTCTGCGGTTCTAGACCCTAAGTTTCAATGTTCCACTTTAATCTCCTACCTTAACTATTTTGTTACAGTGCTGCATTTTTTTTCTACATAATGCATCACAGATCTGTTATTATTATGTTGCATCAAATATAATGCAATTTCTAGGAAGTCAAGGATGGTAAAGACGCAACCAATCTTAAACAAGCAACTCAAACATAAATATTGGCAAATCATGCAAAATCACACTTCATGTGTGCTTGCATTAAATTTCGTGTTCAAAAAGGATTACAATCAAAATTTTACTGAGAAAGCTTTGAAGCAAAGAAGCTCAATATAAGCAAAATCCAAACATGGTATCCATTACAGCAACTCAAACCATAGTCTTTCCCACTGGGTGGAATTGGTTACATAGGTCGAAGGACTCCAGAGATCAAGTGACACTGTAATGTTCAGCCATGAACTAAATCCAATAAAAAATTCTTAATGATATGACCTATAGTTTTCATTAGTCTCATTTTAGTATTAGACTATCCTCCATCTAATCCGGCCTCAAAAAACGGCATTCCTCACAAACCAATAATCCAATAATGTAAAACTCCCACTTCACAGCAAGGTTAAATATACAAACTTCCTAGCGATGGTACACATCAGAAATTAGCTGACTTCATCAGTACCATGTCAAAAAAGACTTATAGATATGCTGCACTTACCAAGTCTATCTACTCAATCATTTGCTTGTGGTCTTCAGAATTTCGGCATGGCCTAACTCAACCCTCAAAACAAGCTCAAGAAGCCAGGATTTTCCAATCCATACAAGGACTAATTTGGCCATATCTCTAGTTGACATGGCATCTTAACACATCCTCTCGCAATCAACACAGGATATCTGAAGCATGGATTCACGTGGTTGGTCCAATAACATATATCTTAACACACCTATCACGCCTAAAATTAGACATCTGAAGCATGGACAAATTTGGTGGCCCAAAAACAGAGATCTTAGCACAACTTACACTCAGGACAGGTATCTGAAGCACAGACAAATATGCTTGGCCCAAAAACAAAACTAGGGTAGAGTTGGTACCATCTCGGAATTGGACTTAGGTCTACCTACCTCAACTCCAAAAACTAGTTTAAGAGGTGAAGGTATTCTAGCCTTATACGGATAATTTAGCCATAATTCTAATCAGTTGGGAATCTCAAAAGATCTCATATAATTGTCACCTATAACACCTTTCTTTAATAATTTTCTGTACTGGAATTTATGAGAATGGTTTCATCTTGCCTCTATTGACTTCTAAAATCATAATAATACCAATGTCAGACAATTGCATTTCAATCTGTGACAAATAGTCAATAAAAAAACAATAGTTAACAAGAGAGCAAGATAATGCATTAGCATATGTGAGATCAATATTTAGATATATAAAGATTCCTTAATGATGCAATTTCAATCTGTAACACAACCTGCTTTTTCTTTGCCTTCTTTTCCCTCTCATTGACTCCACGTTTTGTTTTCTGATCACCTTCAGCTTGCCATGATGCCTCTTCTTCACGGATGAGTTCTTCTTGTCTCTTTAAAGCAACAGCTTCCTGATAAGCAACCTCAATTTTGTTGCTGCACCCATGAAATTAGGAATTAGGATTTCCAACTACATCGTGTATCCAATACATAGATGTAAAGATCACAAAAAAATGAGCGGTTCAGATGTAGTGAAACAAAAAGTATGCCTTCTTTAATTATCAATACACTATTAAGAACTTCTCTATCTTTCCACACATCACAAATCATCAGTTCTCTCTAAAAGTGAAATTGCACATACTTTTTAACATGATTACTTCATATTCATGCACAACCATCAAAGATGTGACACACGATGGGGGAATCAATTATCCGGCAAATATATTATACATTTAAAATGTATGTAAGGATATACCCAAATATTATTTACATGTAAGCATATCAAATACTTAGTTAACACCTAGTCTTGACAAACTAGGATCTGTAACTGTCTACAAGTATCCCCCTCTCCAAGTCAGGATACCAAGTTAGGGACTCGTTATATGTTATTAAGTCAAAATCATAGAAAGCAACACAGAGGGCATGTCAGTAGAGAATTTGTACAAATAGATTTACTTATTCATAATAAAATACTTATATTGCACTGCTTTTTATGAGGATAAATCACCAGGGAACCCAAATTTACAATTACAACACCATCTGAAACAACTGGCATCAAGCTACAGCTATTGGATGTTTATATTGGGTCAAATTCATTTTTATAAAACCGCTGGTAAGATGAGGGGTTTCACTCTTTATAAACTCATTTCAGGCTCTATCTATGTGGAACTGGGTTTGCCCCAATACATCCTCTAATATGTCCCGTCCTGTTGGGCTTGTTGCATGGATATAAATTGTGGATGGCCCAATCGATAGGCATGATACCATATTAGGTAGGTATAATGGGTCTAACTCATCATTACAAAACCGGCTTGTAAGGTGAGTGGTGCCACTCTTTATAAACTCATTTCAGGCTCCATCTTCACTCTATGTGAGACTTGGGTTTTTCCCAATAGCAAGGGTTCATATTGAAGCTTTAGAGCGTTGTGTCATTTGCAGCGAACAAAATTGTTATTAACTATATCTTTAATTTTTTTCGTCAAATAAAAAATGAAAGATCTTGTACCCGATCAAGATATGAACAGACATACTTTTAAAAAATGAAAGTACATGGAATTCCAAAAGAAACGGCCAAATAAAATCTTGTAATTCGAAAACAATGGCCAAGGCAATCTCTTGAAATAACATCTGAAATCACGAAGGAGCTATCCATGTACTGGCCATCTCTTACAAACTAGAAACCGACACGAAACCACAACCGCGACAAAACTAACTGATTAAATTAGTGGAATCTACTACCGGGTGATTTTTGTAAATAAACAGCTCCCAGACAGACAAAATGCAGGACAGTATAAACAGGCAATTAAGTTGAGAAACACTGAACGAGACTAATTACAAAAAAATACCTGAAAATATGAGCAAGTACAAATATTTCCAAAGTCCTACGCCCTAATTCGGTGAGACGCCTTTCATCGCGCTCAATAGAATCTTTATTGAAATCCTCACCAGAGTTTACATCCTACAAAACACAAGAAACGGGGTTCTTAGCAATCAAAAGGATTCCAAACCTATAAAGCCAAAAGGTGTCGTATATTCCATAGCCCTGTTGGTACTTAGAATAATATACCGGGTTATTGAAGATGACATTCCAGATACCTAATATATGCAAATCAGTAAGCTAGATTTGTTGCTTTCTAAATTATATATGTAAAAATCTACACTATCATTAATTAATATCAAAAAGATAACATCTACGAGATATGGTTAAAAAAAAAAAAAAAAGGAAACACGGCTTAAATTGAATTCATGTTGGAAAGGGAATATTTAAGTTAGTGTTGTACAAATAGTAAAAAAATGCACTATCAAGCTATCGAGCATGGGCAACTTTAGAATAACTAATAATCCATATTTGAACCCAATATTAGTTTACAGGGATGAAAACTAGTTCCTTCCCAAAGCCAAAACCATTTTATCAAATTACTAAATATAGTGGATTTCAAGATGCAATTGTATTTGCACAAGAAAGCATTTCATGGACTTAACACTAAGCAGCCTAACTCCCATGAATGCCCCCACTAATTCAGAATACGAATATAATTGCCTTGCTGTCATTTATTGTTAGATCCCATCTTAGATTACGTAATTTTATACAAATAATGTCATTTGCCACGAAGTAATGTTCCAGAGCTATTGGCAAGCAAAAATTAAATAAATATAAATATATATATGAAATATAAGATGAGTCCTTTCTTGTTATTCTTCAAACAATGAAACTTCAAAGTGCTACCATACGTGTGATCAATCAGAAATGTTAGAATAAAAGCAACAAAAAATATGAAATATGAGCAGAAAAAACCTAAGCAGCGAACAAACATAAACTGAAGAGTTCTTTAGATAATTAAAAATAGATTGCCAGTAGATGAAGAAGCAATTGAAAAAAATAAAAACTCAATCTAAACATACTCAGTTCAGAATACAGTATCCAAGTTTTTGGTATTACTTTTTCACAGATTTCGTTCAACAAATAGGCATAATTTTGTGCTACTCTTTTAACCAAAACTTCATCCTCTGAAAATTTCCTTCCACAGTTGTATCGATACCATCACATTTCAATTGGCTCAATGCTCAACCATATCGCCGTCTATTTAGGTGTCAACATTTAAATCCTTAGTTACTTTAACAAACATTATTCTAAATCTTACCTTCGTACGATTTTGGGGACCCTTTTCATCTTTTGGAGGAAGTGGTTCTATAGCAGCCCTTTCAAGAAGCGGTAAAATATCGTCTACCAGTACAAACATATCCTTCTCAACACGAACAATAGGTGCTGGTATTTCTTCAGAATCCAACAATTTTACCCAACCTTTCTTGCTAGCCTGGCCCTCAAGAGCCTTCAATCCACTATACAAGGAATCCATAACCAAAGTAGAAGTGACTTCTTTCTCAATAAAGAAGTGTTTCACTACTACTTTCAAAATTACATCTGTCTTCTCCCTAGACATGCGGCGCCTAGATGTTTGATCAACTTCCCCCCAGAAAGCAAAGAAACTGCAAATTTTGCACATTACTGTTTGATCAGCTTATAAAATCAGGCACCCACAACTTAAAGGTCTGGCGCAAGTGGCAATGGATACTATCACATTATATTAGTTAGTTAAATCGGGAAACAGTGTCATTGCAATAAATATGAAATGGCAATATAAAAATCAGATTTAATTTCAAAAATGATGTAATTTCAGAATGCATATGCATAAAACTAGGCATAAACTGGGGGTATTAATAACACATCTAATCATGGTCAACAATTAAACATGTAAAATTAGTGTAAATTATGTGTGTCTATAATGAGATCACACACCTTGTATTTATAATGGTTTTACAATAAATAAATTGAATGCTTATTTAGTAAGCACTGCCCTAGGAAGTTGTATACTCTAGGGAGTAATAACAATCAATCTAGGAAGTTTTACAATTAGAGGAATATCTGAAGATTATAAATTTTAACAAAATTTAACAATGTCACTGATTCACTTCTGCATTTTTCTCCCCAAATTGCCCAAACGCTTTCGCTTTCTGGAGTGAAGAGGAATTAAGTCAACCCAAAATAGATTTTCAGGAAGATGTATTGAGTGCTATTATTAATCGAGGAGTGTGAAAAATCAAAATTTAAGGATCCTTACTTTTATTAGGTGACACTTTAGAGCAAGATAATAATTACAGAATACATCATGTGACATAATAGACAATGCATATATGCCAGAAGCGAGACACCTAGCTTTATCAAAGGAGAGCATAAAGTACCTCGACCACCTAGCTTTATCCTCTAACAACTTCCCAAGCTTGCTTCGTCTTTCCTCCACAAAACGCCGACAAATTTGTTCTACATTTGTCAAATATACCCTAACAAGTTCTCTTCTATAATGACAATCAAGGCAACGGAAAGGCCTGTCTGATTTCTCCCTGCAGCAACAACCAATAAAAAAAAATGGTCACACATCTGAATTAAAAGTTCCAAGTCAAAAGGCAAACAAGATAACAAGATTACCCCATCTGATCAGACAGCCATGCAATGGATGCATGCCGAACTTTGGAGTCTTAAATAACATAAAGTTAAGTAAAAGAATACCTGATGACTTGAACTTGAGCTTTTATTATAAAATTCTCAGAAGAGTCAACAAATCCGTCATTAACCTTTGACAGCTCCATAAACTTTTTCCATCCCCAGTCATGCTCCTTCTTCCAAAATCGGTGCAATGTATCTGAAAAACTCAACAAATAATGAGTAATGATGATAGAAAAAATTGTAATCTCCGGTACATATGTCAATTATTAGCTAACTACCAGAATATTTTGACTTCTTTGGGTCTTTATTGACCACGGCTATTGTAAACTGTGCAAAGTGACTCCACCCTGTGTCATCCCAAAAATAAAAGGAAAAATAAGCCAAATACTATGGAACAAACTTTAGTAAGAAAACCAACAATTATTAATTTAAACTCAAGGAAATAAAAATCATTGGTTTTACCTGGAAGAAGTTTGTCATGATTAGCTACACACAGAAACAGCGAGAGATGATTGCAAACGTCACATCCTTGTGGATAAATTAAAATATACCTGCCAATAACCAAAGAAAGATTCTGTTGAAAATCAAAACATAATTTGGCCTGTGGTGCGTTGATAGAATTAATAAATACTACAGGATCACAGATCACATAAAGCTCTTTCCCTGATATGTACATTATGTCTTGCTCTTTACCCTGTCATTTGTAATCATGACATGTACATTTCTTGTTCATCCTTTTTGGTCAATACTTAGAAGTGTAAGTAAAGAGGCCAGTTTTTAAAAGCCAATGTGTGATACAGGCCAGTTTCTAAATTTTAAGTCAACGTGTGATTTGTGCCAATGATATTATGAATTTGGTTGGAGCATAAACCCTGTATCTTGAAGGATATTTTGTTGTCTTGGAAGCTGATATGGAATTAGATGATTGACTTCTAAATGGTGCAAAGCGTGCAATCTTTCTTAAAGGGTGTTGACAGAAGGATTGTGCAGATGTGCTCAACTGATAATTCTCTTCCTTTCCTTTTTTTCCATTGTTCCCATGGAGGATCTCAATCCTCCAAATTCATGGTGCTTTCTTTGATTAAATAATATTTAATTTATTATTTATTTAATGCCCTAGTAAATCAGGACAACTCAGAGATATAATCTACAAAAATTACAGTACACCGACATTTTATCGAAACTCAAGGTAAAACTGCTGTCATGAATGACTCGGGATAATACAAGCATAACAACACATTCCTGCATATAAATAGTTCTAAAAGAGTAAAACTGTAAATCAGAGTGAAACTACACGTTTCTATAAGTTTATCTAGACCCTCATACCATTTGTAGCCTCCAACCTCAAATGCATTACTGCGAAGTTCCCTTTTGGTAATCTGGTTAAACTTTTCTATCTTCCATGTATATTTCCCATATAACTCAGAAGGTTTTTGTCCTACGAAGAGAAGAAGAAGTAAGATTTTTACAATTTTTGATGGAAAAATATTGGCAATCAACCACGACCCATCATGAAAGGATCAAGAATCAGCTCAAGCTAAATTAAAAATAAAATAAAATCATTTAGAAGAGAATATAATCCAACTGTCCAGGAACAAGACACAACTTCCTGCTGAATTCCCCCACTGGCCTAGAAAAGGTTCTTTTGAGAAAATTGGCAGAAGGTACATTTGATGCAACGGTTCAAGTTGTTGCCAAGTGAGTGACGTGACTAAGACGATGTGGGTTCAAATTTGTAGACTCAGATTCTCTACAAACGTTTCCCTTTATGATAGGGACTTTAAAACACCAGAGTACCCTTTATGGCAATCGGCACAATAGAATTACCCATCCTATTCTTATAACTTGCCTTCATACAGTATAAAAGTTGAAATATAATTACATCCATATTCCGTTCTGCCACTATACAGTCTGAGAAATTTGATGATCTATTAACCTCACTAGAAATCTTATAAATTGGCAACTGAGACAAATAAAAGTGTATCCATTTAATAAAAACAGGATGTATACATTAAGATGAGTTGATCAAGGGTAGCCAAAATCAAGATTTTACGTAAATCATGCAACCGTAAGATCATACAAAATTCATAAATATCAAATATATGCATATAAATTCATGTATATGCTTGTAAAATAGCATAACTAAAACAAAAGAAAACTTAAATTACACTTGAAATACTTGTGTAAATTTAAATTCATAAGCATGACTCAAATAATAGCATAGTTGCATAACCCTTACTAATTAAAACTTAAAATACTTAGTATGTAATTAAAACACTATCACATAACAATGGCATAAACACTTGAAATACTTATCTAATTAAAACGTTAAATCAAACTCATAAGTCTTAGACAAAACAACAACTAAAGTTGCCTTCTGTAGTTCCACAACCGCGACCATAATCGTAGAATAGTTTCAAAGTAAAGTAGATTATACAGGATTCCACCAAAATAAGATTTTGCGTACTCATAATCGCTGAGGGCAAGAATAATCGCAAAACCGCCAAATATCGTCACACAGCACAAAATCTAATCGAAGTATAATTTATGCCACAATTACCATCCCTATACCTCTTTTTTTTTTTTGGTAGTGATCCCTATACCTCATTTAGAAAAACACACACATGCATGCAATAAAACAACAAAAATTCAGTACGATTGTATAAACGGAAAAAATAATTAAAAAATGACTTTACCACCGTCGTCTTCGTCAGTGTCCCAATAAGGGGGAGAAGTAGATGCAATTCCATTCTCCACCTGCTCAGAAGACCTCCATTCCGCCAATGCTTCCCCGGTAGAATGCTGCCCACGTGAATTTCCCACTCCAGACTCCTCACTCAACACTCCAGCCATTCCCTAATCAAGAAATATTTCAGTAATCACTTGCACAACTCCTAAATCATCCCTTAAACCCAAAATTAATTATAAAAATAAAGCATCAATTTTTAGTGTATATTTCTCAAAAATCCCATAAAATTGAATTCAACACACCAAAATGAAATAACAATAATTATAATTCTAAGCTATCAGTTCCAATGAAAATTTCATAAATGTTAACTTCCCAATCTCAATTCACTAGCAATGAAACTAAAATCCAAAACCAAATTCATAAACAAAAACCCTAAATTCAAAACAGATAATGAAATTAAAATCAAACAAATTGAAACAAGATAACCAACAAAGAACAACAAAATTGAAGAACCGACTCGTGAATCCAAATTACAAAAAAAACAAAATAAACCCAGAATTCAAAACCACAATCAACGATGCATAGAAGAAGATCATTGCAATAATTACCACAAAAACAAAAAATAGAAAAAATGGCGCAGAAGAAAAACGGTTGAACAGGAAGAAGATGAAAGTGGATCGAATAGGAGAAGAAGATGAACCTGGAATCGTGAAAGAGCAGCGGTTGTGAAAAGGGTAGAATCGAAGTTGTGAGATTTTAGAGAGAGAAAGAGAGAGAAGTGAAGGAGAGAGAAAGAGCAGCAAGACAAGAGAGCAAAGGCATAACCCAAACAATAATTTTTTTGTTTACTTTTTTTGTTTTGTTTTATTTAATAGAATAAAGTTTCCTTTTCAATTTTATTTTATTTCAATCAGATTTTCAATTATATATTTTTACTACGGAATTAAGACTTATGAAGGTCTCATCGAAGATCCTAAAGACATACTTCATCCGTTTTTAAATATAAGCAAAATTCACTTTTTAGGTTCATTCAATTAATGATGTATTATAAAAACAGATGGAGTATATGTTAGGGGCTTCTTATATCATATGGGGCATTTACTTTGGTTATAGCAAAGTTGTAGGGTTGTGTACATTGTTTGAGAATGGCTAGTAGATTGGGTTCACCCTCATTGTTGTCGAGATGTGAGTATATATTGCACGTAGAGTAACGCATTGCACGATTTCGAACCCAAAATGACTCACTCAAGAAAATTGAAAGTGAAAAACTCTAACTCACTTTCGACCGTTGTAGACTTCGATTTTGTCGAGTCATGGTTTATACGGGTCTTAGTTTGATCGGATAATCATGTGAATAGAAGAAAGACACGCATAGGGAGAGACTTCTTATGAATTACATACAATATATATAATAATAATAATAATAATAATAATAATAATAATAATAATAATAATAATAATAGAATAATAAAATATTTGCATTGTAAATAAATCTGGGTAGTGGTCACCATTAGAGATTGTATACTCAATTTGATTTTGCAACATTGTAGTTCATCTTATGTTGGAATGAATTGCAAATTATTTTTTTAAAAGAAACAATCATGCTTAAAGGTGACTTGAATCACCTATCTTTTTCATGTTTTAGGATGTCAATTAGAATTAAAATGAAGTGATTTGAATCATCTAGCTATGTGATTCGAATCACCTAAGAAATTTTAGGTCTTAAACTTCAATCACAGAGTTGAAATTCAAATCAAACTATTAATGTGATATGAATCGCATTGGTTAAGAATGTTGATTCAAATCAACATACTAATAATGTAATCTTAATCATGCATGTGATTTTTCAGATTTTTAATACATAAATTTCTTTTCTCGTACTGATTCATATCTAAATGTTACTCATTCCCACAAGAACACCTAAACATTCATTTCACTCTAAAATCCATCATTGTGAGGTTCAATTTAGTGTTCTTGCTCATAAACTTTGAGTGAGATTCTTAGAAGCTTAGATAGGGATTCATTGTACATTAGTGTTTCAGTGAAATAGATTGAGGATTGTTCAATCTTTTATAGAACTGAAGGAAACAGAGTACATCCTTTTCACCTAAATCGAGAATTTAGGGTTTTAAGATTTATTATCGTTCATGATGTAAAAGGTCAATTAAATTAAGGATTGAAGGTTCAAAGTGAAAACTTTGAAATTGGACAGATTCAAGGTGAAGATCGAGGTCCAAATTTTGAAGGGTTTCAAGATTTGGGGATTTCAAGATTTAACGGGAATTGAAGGCTCAAAGAGTTATTGTTGTAATCATTAATTCAAACAAATTTAAGATTGTAAATGAAAGAAACTCTCACAAGTTGTGAGAGGACCGGAGTAGGTCACCAGGCGAGGACAAATGTGACCAAACTAGTATAATCGCTTGTGTCTTTCTTTTTAACTCTTAATCTCTCAAAAAATATTTTGAAAAAACTATGTTTCCATAGTCATATAAATCTATTAAACCCTCCCTTCTAGATTTTAGTTGGGGCACAAAGCATAAGAAGATGGACTATTCGAAAAGATTTAGCTCTCATGGATCGACCAGATTGAAATTATGAGATCAAGCATGTTTACCGAGAACCTAGTCGTTGCGCTGATTGTCTTGCAAATCATGATCATTCATGGTGGCGAGCTTGATTTCATAGAGTTTCATACCCCCCGTTCTTCTTTATTTTTACTAGATTCTGATAATTGTAAAAGGATCTCCTTCCCTCATCTTGTTTCTTAGTTTTCGTTTGTGATATCATTTTCTTATTAAAAAAAAAAGGATTAATAGGTCTTTACCCCCCTATAATATAGGTCATTTCCGGTTTTTTCCCCTGTAAAATATTTTTTTTGATTTACCCCCTGTAAAAAAAATTGTTTTGATTTACCCCCCCAATAGGCCAAACAAAAACCTATTTTATTTTATTTTTCCAAGAAATTTTCGTTTTTGTTTGGCCTATTGGGGGGTAAATCAAAA
>Ga0315913_1002375_pt1 | contig 22033 bp, 12 predicted proteins | sample MpolsnodulesMG_FD_207736 | JGI IMG/M metagenome (GOLD analysis project Ga0315913, IMG submission 207736) | Medicago polymorpha root nodule microbial communities from Los Angeles, California, United States - small nodules | ecosystem: Host-associated > Plants > Roots > Nodule | place: USA... | reverse complement strand
GAACCAAATCAGAACAAAATACAACATATATATAAATTACACTAAATAATGAGACAACATAGCTATTTCCTAATTTCATGATGATGAGTAATTAATGGACCATTTATTTCTCATGTCACCCTAAACATAAAACAGAACAACTGCAATTAGGGCTGGGCAAAAATAACCAAAAACCAATCCGAACTGGTTAACCGAACCGAACCATACTAAAATTAACTGAACCATTAGATTGGTTATCTAACCGAACCATTATTTTAAAGACAGTTCACTAACTGAACCAAACCGTTGTTAACCGCGGTTAATTGTTATGAACCGAACCGAACCATTACAACTCAATTAATTCTTTTTTACACAAAAACTGAACAAAATCCTACGAAGGTGATATAAGCCCTGTAGAAGCCATGGAAGCTGCCATCGCTGGCCCCGGGTATCAGAAACTAGTTGTGCTGGATTGATTTCCGTTTGTAATTCTTAGTGTTTTATTTAGTGCAACATTAATGAGTTGATAAAAAGGAAATAGGCGAGTCTGTTTATGAACTACTGCTGATTAGATTGTTGGAAAAAAAATTATGATATGCTTGTGGTTGTTGATTCCATTGAAATGGCAGTGTGTTTTTAATGCAAATTGGTTACTTCTTTAATTTGTTCTACCCTTTACTTTGTCCTTCAGGACCCATCTCTATTTTCAATATAAGATGTTTGCAATTAGATTTAAGTTGTGTACAGGGGAGGGGAGCAAGTGCAGATTAAATTGAACGACAGTAGATGATTTTTTGTCGAATTTCTTCTGTTGAAAAAACTTGTCATTGCAAAAATTGTTTTAATGTATTACTTTGGAAGGAAATTCAATTTCGATTGTCCCCTGCTGCTGCTGAAATTAGATTCTCATCTTTTAAAATCAAAGTTTTCTTTGCAGGCAGACACCAATGATTATTACAATCATCTGTAAAAATGTATTTGTAATCAAACATTTTACAAACAAACGAACAAACATTTATTAATGGATTACACTTGATATAATCATAATGTTTCGAATACCCTGCAATTAAATTTAAAAAGGACAAAAAAAACACAATTAAATTTGCAAAAGGATTAAAAAATACATTTTGGTTCAAAATTTTGTTTTGGTTCAGTTCGGTTCGGTTAATAGGTAAGCAAACGGTTAACCGAACCATAACTTTGGTTCAGTTCGGTTAGTTCCAAACCTTAAACGGTTTGGTTCGGTTATTCCGAACCATTTCAACACTTCGGTTCGGTTTAGTTCGGTTAATATAGTTAACCGAACCATGCCCACCCCTAGATGACACTCATGTCATGGAGAAGCTTATGACGCTAAATCTGACATTTAGCATACAATTGCTTCCACTTTCAATGCTTTTATATACTTTGTAGATAAATCTTCATAAAGGTTTTGAGCTGAATGTCTCTGAAGTCACCACACTTTTTGCAGAATCATTGATATTCGAGGCAAATCTCGGGTTACAAAATCCATCGATAAATAATTTCATTGTATATTCAAGATATTATGAAATACACATTTTGTTGAAATTGTGAAGCATCTTCAAATTTTATGAACCAAATCTGTGCAGTATGTGTTTGACATCTAAAAGTTTTAACAGGTACAGCAAGAACTTCACTTGTCATTACTATTGGACCATCACCACGGCATAGGGGAGAGACTGCCAGTACTATAATGTTTGGACAAAGGGTGGGTTCCAAATTCAAGTAGTTCCCTTTTTTCTCCCTCCACTCGAGATTATTATAGCCACCAAAATGTCCAATGCTCTTTTCATTGGTCGGCTTCACCTTTTGTTCTGTACTTCAAATTTAAATCCATGCTGTTGCTAATTCATTTTATGAGGATATTGCATTGAATGAGAAATGAAATGTGTCCTGTAACCACTAATCATCACTTATGTTCAATATTTGTGCATCTTGTAGGCTATGAAGGTGGAAAACATGATAAAATTGAAGGAGGAATTTGATTACAAAAGCTTATCAAGAAGGCTAGACATAGAATTAGATAAACTCATAATGGAACATGAAAGACAGCAGAAAGCATTTGAGGATGAGATTGAAAGGTTAGCTACTGAAGCACAGCATCGGATATCTGAGGCAGAAAGAAACTATGTAGATTCATTGGAGGTTGGTTCTGTCAATTTTTTATATCTATTTTATATGTGTTGTATTTTGTGAACTACTTTCTTTGACAGCCATTGAATCACACAATTCCTGGTGCAGTATATCCATAATATCACACTTAACTGGTCTTTTAGATGATTATTTTTTTTGCATGCTAGGGTAAGATGATTTAGTATATATAGAATGACTTAAGTGAATTATTGAAGTTCAATTAACAATAAATGGTTGATTTGATGATGATTTTGTGGTAAATATGTGCTTATACTCACTTTAATTTCTTAGAAGGAAAGATCAAAGTATCAGAAAGAATATATGGAGTCAGTTAAGAAGCTTGAAGAGAAGTTTTTGATGAATCAACGCAAGAATGAGGAGCCTAATATGAAATCAAGCATAGAGGTAATAAATTTTATTGTAATATACTGTTTGAAGTTTATCGCAATAGGTGAAGTAGATGATCAAGTCCTATATAAACATGAACAGGAGTTGGGCATGACTTTTGTAAAAAAAAAAAAGTTGGGGCAGGGGGAATCTGGTGTGAGGTAATTTCAGGATAATAGCAATATGTTTCAATATTTAATTATGCCTACTTAGTGGTTAGGGATTTCCCCAATCAAGGATTGATTGTATTAAGTTCATGTTTTTTTAAATGACAAATGTTGCTAATTAGTTGTTATAAATGTTAGTGGACGGAGCTGAGCTCACTATCCTTATCTCTCTCCTATCCTTATACTCCTCCCTTAAAACCACATTATCACTCCTGATTGTGTTAGGCTCACTTGAATTTCTTTATCCTAGATTCCCAAGGTATCTGCCGAGGAAATGGCTGATTTGAAGAAAATGCTTCAAAAAGAGACTCTTTTAAGAAAAGCCGCTGAAGGGGAAACAAATAATTTGAAGATTCATGTCGCTGAACTAAAACAGTCAGAGGTATGTTTTTGGACCTCCAATATTTATGTTTCACTTGCATTTCCTCTCCTCATTGTGGTATCTGAACTAGTTTTACATGGATGTGTTTACTGTGATAGGCATCAGCAAAGTCAGAGATATCAAAACTTCATAAGATGTTGGAAGATGAGGCTCATCAGAAAGAGAAACTTGAAGGCGAAATAGCAATATTACAAAGTCAATTGTTGCATTTAAGTCTTGAAGCTGATGAGGTAAACTATACCTAAACTGCACAAATGCCATAGGCTTTTGTCTAGTAGATTTTTTATAAAGAAAAATGCTAACAAGTGTTCTTAGAGCATTGTTTAAGGTATCAAAAGCGATAATTTTTGCATAGAAACATGTGTATTTATTACTTTCATAAGTATTTGACTTGTATTTCCAAGGCAAAATTTCCTTTTTTAGACACCATAAACAATGCTCTTAGGGCACTTGTTAGCATGACCCTTTTATAAAAAGATGACCACTTATGCATTATATTTGATTTTCCTCATGGTTATTGATGTAGAAAACTTGAGTATTTGTTGGATTTAAATCATTTAACTAATTACTAAATTTGCACTTATTGCAATGCATATTCATTTTGATTCACAAAGAAATGGCTGATCTCATTCGCAATGCCTTTTTTGTAAGAAAATTACTAAATTTGCACTTATTGCAATGCATATTCTTTTTGATTCACAAAGAAATGGCTGATCTCATTCGCAATGCCTTTTTTGTAAGAAAAAATCAAAATGCCTATTATTTTTATCTACCTTGTTTTATAAATGAGATATTAAATTAATTTTACACTCGAAGTACCTTATTTTATTTTATCACAAAGGTTGAGAAATTGTTAAACAACAGTTGCATTTAATATCTTCTGTTCAGCTTGGGCTAGATATATTATGTCAAACATGTTTCTGTTTCCTGTTGATGTTGATATTTTTCTGTGGAATTGTACTATGTCAATGGGAGACCATGGCATCTTCAAGTATTTGTCTTTGCGTTATTTATGATAGGTTGAAACCTGACGGCTTAGCATGTTGGTTACCTTACCTGTCATTAGCAATGACTCATTTACATTCACATGTGTGGGAAGACTATTCAATGGTTTAGAATGTGAATTAAACTTTGAGAAAAACTTTAGCTTAGTTTTCAAAATCTCTTTCCCCTGTTTCTTTTCTCATATCTGGAGGTGAAATTGGGGACTATTCAGCTGCTTGGGTAAAATTTGGGACGTCAAATGACAGCAAATGAATTGTATTGAAACCGTCAATGTGAAAATACACCAGCATTGTTGTTCTTTACTGTTTCTAATCATTATATGCACTGCTATCTTCTTGTATGATTGTCTGCCGTAATCTTATTTGGTATTATCTGATTGACATTTATCGAATAGACAAGTCGACAACTAGACGAGGGAAGATTTGAAAAAGAAATGGGCGGTCGGGATTCTCTCACTTCCCAAGTTAAGCATCAGCTGCAAGCTTCAGGAAACGGGGAGAAGCCTTCAATAGGCAAGCTCTTTGAGCAAGGTAGAATTAGAATATATTGCTTGTGTCAAAAACTTGACATATATTTTGGTAATAGCTTATCTGTTTATTCTTAAGTTATTTGTTCCTGATAGAATAAATATTCTTATAGTGGGATTGCAGAAGATTTTGTCATTGCTTGAAGCAGAAGATGCTGATGTGCGAATCCATGCTGTGAAAGTTGTAGCAAATCTAGCTGCTGAAGGTTGCTGTCTTACCTGCTTATATTGAAATTCCTTATAGTGGCAGTAGAAAAGTGAAGAAAAAAATTTGGGCAAAAAATATTATTACCTGTAATTTAATTGATTTGAAGTCAATAAATCTACGGAGAAAAGTTGTAGTTTAGTATTCTGAATCTTTGTTAATTATTTGATTCAAGTCAATTAATCTGCAGAGGAAAAATCTCTGTTCAGTATTCTCTTCCTTATTTGTTAATTATCTTGTTTATGAAATGAATTGATTCAAAGAAAGTCTCCTTCTAAACTAAGTTAGCTAGAACTTGGTGTAGTAAGAATCATGAGCCTTAACATGTATTCAACTTGATACAGAAACAAATCAGGGGAGGATTGTAGAAGCGGGGGGGCTTACATCGTTGCTTACACTGCTTAAGACCACACAAGATGAGACCATACTCAGAGTTGCTGCAGGTGCTATTGCAAATTTGGCAATGAATGGTAAGATTACGTCTTCTCTTCACTGCAACTAACAAGATTATGAAATAAAAATGTTAATTACTAAGATATCTTGTTATTTCCTGATCTCTACATCCTTATTATGTACAGAAACCAACCAAGAACTCATTATGGCCCAAGGGGGCATTAGTTTGCTGTCGATGACTGCAGCCAATGCTGAAGATCCTCAAACTCTTCGCATGGTTGCTGGGGCCATTGCTAATCTCTGTGGCAATGGTAAACTACTTATCTAAATCTCTTTTAGAAATTGTTTTAATTGACTGCGCTATAGATACATTTTACTGCAATATAGATAATGCATTCGATCCTGATACTCATTTTGTATAAAAGACCCTTCTGGCTAGGTGTAGTACATTGATCAGTGAAAACTGAGAGTAGTTCTAGACTATAAGTGTAGGCGTCATGTACAAAATTGATTCTTTAAAAAAATAATCTGTCGCCTTCACTAAAAGTTGTGTGTCCCTGCACGTAGATAAGCTACAAACAGAATTAAGGGACGAAGGTGGTATCAAGGCACTGCTGGGGATGGTGAGATGCAGACATCCTGATGTGCATGCGCAGGTTGCTCGAGGAATAGCAAATTTTGCAAAGTGTGAGTCAAGAGCATCTAGTCAAGGTAAACTTGTATGAGCAGCTTCCCAAGTCATGTATTTTGATGTGATTGAAATTAATATGTTCATTGAAATGACACTTATTTCCTTAAAAGGATACAGAGTGCATTATTATATCTACGTTTTCATAGTTATCACTGTGCATATTTTGGGTTTGCAATATTTTGCATGATCAACAGTATCTGTTATTGTCCTAGTTTAAGTTTTGCCACACTGTATAGGGTTAAAGAGTGGAAGATCTTTCCTTATCGAGGATGGTGCTCTTCCATGGATTGTTCAAAATGCAAATAATGAAGCATCATCAATTAGACGCCATATTGAGCTTGCACTCTGTCATTTAGCACAACACGGTAAGTACTAAGTAAAATCTGTCTTTAGACTAGAAACTAAATTTTTATTGGGCCACGTCCCTAAGACATTTCTGGTGGATGCATTCCAGAAGCAAATGCAAGAGATATGATTAAAGGGGGTGCATTATGGGAGCTAGTTCGTATCTCACGAGATTGTTCCAGAGAAGACATAAAGACTCTTGCACATCGAACACTAGCCTCCGTCCCCGCTTTCCAAGCCGAAATGAGGCGTATGCGGGTGAGTCGCTGAAGCTGGCTGGAAAATCCAAAGATAAACAATATTTTTCTGGTATTCTGGGTGTATTTCTCTTTGTAACAAATCTAGGTGGACGGCTTTCTTCGGTGTTTTAGTTGAAACTCTAGACAAGTGTTCGTGGGTTCTTGTATTCCATCAATGGAATGGCCATAATTTAATCAAGTCAACGAGGTGGTGTCTCTCTGGTCCACTTGCTAGCTTCTGGCATGTAAATTAATTTGTATATTAAATAAATAGAGGTAACAGTAGTCACAATTTTGAATTTCTTTCATGAAATTAGCTTGTTGCCAATCATAACTGCAATAGTTATTTATTTTTTTTGAGGATGTAATAGTTAAATTTGTTGATTAGTGATGATTTGAATTGTTTCACCAATTGTTAGAAGTGTGAACCCCGTAAAAACATTCAAAAATTTCATAATGAATGTCCCTACCTAGTTGCAAAAGCCAGTGTATTATTATCATAATTATTAGCTTTGATAATTGCGATGACTTAAGTGGGCATAGCCATAAAGATTAAAGACATATATGCGCCTCAAACAACTTGGGACTGAAAAGATAAAGAAAAAGTAGTCTTTTTTAGGTTTATTCAATCACCCGATCTCTTAACTTAATTGATTGTCTCAGTTTGGTTCCCTAACAATAATTTGTACCAATTTGGTCCCTTATGTTTTGCTCTGTTATTAGTTTTAGTCTTTTTTGTTAGTTTATCTCAAAAAAAACGTTAACAGAAAGGACTAAAACTAATAACGGAGCAAAACATAGGGGACCATATTGGTACATAAGTTAACTTTTTTTAAAAGAAACTAACATAAAGGACTAAAACTAGTAACCGAGCAAAACATAAGGGACCAAATTGATACAAATTATAGTTGGGACCAAATTGAGACAATCAATTAAGTTAAGGGACCGGGTGATTGAATAAGCCATTTTCTTTACTATGACCTTTCTGTTTAAGAGAAAATGGATCTGATAATCTAAAGTTGATCGAAAGATAAGTAAAGTCATCAAATACTACTTTAATCAAAATTTGTACTCATTTGTCTTAAACAATTCACCATTAACTAAAACCCATTAAACATTTGAGCTTAACTACTTAATTTGTCTTTTGGTTGATATTATTTCCTCTTTTTTGGTCCGTAGGACTACTATGATTTGTATTATTGGGTAATGATGCGGTGGTTGACTGCGCCTGCCTTTAATAATCAGATTGCCATCATATAAACATGACATTTACCCAAGTGGAGTATTATTCTAGTGTTGATTTTTGCTAATAAAAAAATATATATTAGTGTTGATTTATTCATTTTCTTTCAAAAAATATTTATTTATTTACTTATTTATTTAATTGGTCTTACCAAAACTATATCTGGCGAGACATGTTGCAGTCAAATAGATACAGTACGCAGTAGATTGATGTAGAGATTTCAAAAATAAAATAAAATTTGTATACATAATTTTGGGTTAATTAAATTTTTAGTCCCTGTAACAGTTTTGTTTTTAGTCCATACAAAATAATAAAATCACACGCATATTATTTAGTCCTTATAAAATTTTTCATCAGCATTTTTAATCCCTGTAAAAAAATTCCATCAACATTTTTGGTCCCTAAAATGCGTAAGAAAAATGTCACAGGGACTAAAAAGTGAGATTTTATTTTGTAGAGACTAAAAACAAAACTGTGAATATTTATAAGGATTAAAAACTTAATTAAACCCATAATTTTTCTATTGTCAAATAAGCTTCCTTAAAAAAAATAAAAAATAAGCGAAGGTCAAACGTGATTATCCTATACCTGATCACTAATCTACTGTACGTAGTCGTTATAGATAACAATATAGATTGATTACTCTTCTAACTGAAAGCTTTCATGTAATTATAATATGGTCAATGTGGTGGAAGGGTTAATTGACCAGAACTAAAAGACACCCGTTTTAAAAATTAAATGTCATTTTCTACAATAATCACTGGCTATTGCCTCCATATACATAAATAAATTGATTCATGTAAATTATATTTTTTTTTTTAGAGGAGTAAATTATATTTTTGTCTTCATATATATTTTACATTGAAATTCTGCCAATTAAGGTAAGGTCCCGTGATATAGCATATGGTCAATGTAATGCCGGAAGTGAGGCAGGTTTCACGTATGCTATTGTCGGCTGCGTGTTTCATTACAAGTTTTTATAATATTGATTGATTGATGATCAAGATTCAACAATTCAAAGTCAGAGGCCGTTTCGGTTTGTTTTTTTCTACATCAGCAAACAATAACTAGCTAGTACGTAGCTTGGCCATTCAACAAACATTACCAATTAGTTAGAGGTGTGTAATCAACTATTAATCATCAATATTGTCAATTTTTGTGGACTAGGTTGCATGAGAACGGGGCAGAAACGGATTTCACATTTTCCGTCTCCTTATTTCATATACTTATTTGTTACTTTTTCGATTTTCAATTGAGATGAGAATTTGAACCTTATTTTGTCTGTGACGGAATCTCCGCCACATCCTCATCCTCATAGTGAAAATCATTAATAAGAAAGAAGTTTTTCAACCCCGAACCCCACCCTAAATCCAAATTTTTCCGCAACCTAAACCGACTACCAGAAATATATATGAAGACACTCAATACTCAACACCGTGTGTACTTGAGAATTGTTCACAATGATTAAAAGTTCAAAAATATCTCAAAAGTATAGATGATATTTAGAGGCTTGTATGTTGCATATCAATAATTTTTTACATTTTGAATGGGTTGAGAGTGGGTACATATATCCTCGTTACCCACTCGTACCCATATTTTGAAATCATGAGAAACACAAACTCAAACCCAATCAAAAAAAAAAACACGTCAAATCATGGTGGGTTTAAGCGGATACTAAAAGATTAATCTATTATAATAAAACTTATTGAATTTTTTATTTTCTCTTTGACAAAATATTGAAAAAATATTTTAAAGACTTTTAAAAAATTGATTATATAATTTTCAATGATTATTACTATATTTGCTTTTCTATATCTTAGAACATTTGATAGCATTTTTTAAAATCTTTTTTTTGATCTACTGTTATAATAAAACTAACATTTATAGTTATGGTCTCGGAATGCAATTTGATTGGTGAGTTAAGTACACTAAGCCTTTGTTTGGGAGTTTAGAGGGGAGGGAAATGAAGGGCTTTGGGGGGACAAAAATATAGCAGGAAATCGAGAATTCTTTCACATTTTTTTAAAGAATATTTTTTTTAGAGAGTGATAAATTAATGTTTATGAATAATTTCAAAAATAAAAAAAAATTAATGTTTATGATTAATATATTTTTAATTGTATGAATATTATAACAACATATATTAAATTTGAAGAATTCAGATAAACCCTCCCAAACCCTCAAAACATCATCCAATACAATTTTTTAGTTCCGCTAAATGAGAAGGGTTTTATATTTTGAAAAAAAATAAGTCCCCCAAAACCCCTTTTCTTAATCCTTTTTTTTCCAAACTCGCATCCCCCTCCTCTCCAAACTCGCAAACAAAGCCTAAGAGTTTTAACCTAGACATCCATTGTTAAACTCTTGGAAACTAACATAACAACAAATTTACTACCGTAATATTTGCTTATAAACAATTCCTTCATAATCAGAATTGCGTCAATCTCCACCTTTAATTTTACTGTAAAATGATACATATAATTTCAAAATTAAAATATATTTCAATCGAAGTTGAGTCTGATAAAAAAAGCTATACGATGGTTTGAAGCTTGATAGAGAGAAGTTTTCACATGCATTTAGTAGACATGCCTAAGACTATATCATGTAGAGTGGAATATGTGAACTTTTTTTAGAAAAAATCTATCAGTGTTAGTGTGAGATTTAAAATAGTATGATGTTGGTTCAATACTCTAGAACACCGCAAAAAAATAGTAACACACAGTCCTACAGTTTATTTCATAACGGTTGGGATTCAAATCCAATCAATAGTATGTTCTCACTTCTCAACGAATCAAAACAATAAGATTATAAAATTGACCCAATAAAGAAAAGTTCTTTCTTTTTTCCCATAATAAAGAAATAAGCAACTAGTGCGGGACACATAGGGACGCATATAATTTGGAGGGACTTGAAAACAGTGGGTATATATAGAGCCGCAAAAGAAAAAATAATGCAAGTAAGTTAAAAGAACCAAAAAAATATAATCAATGAGAAAGATTCATAGTACAAACGTTAGAATAAGAGATTAAAAAATGACCAGAAAAAGATTAAAATAATGACATAACGGATAAGTTCATCTTGTAATTCAGTTAAGTTGGGTTGAACTTATGAGGGTTTAGAAGATTAAAATATGCCAAATAGTAAAGTGGTAAAAAAAGGTCAAATTCTTAGATTGGTTGGGTAACATTATTCTCTATGTAAAATTTGTTCTACATTTGAATGTAATTTAAAAATAAATTAATATTAAAATATAACATATCATTGATTGATTGGATGAATGGTACATACTCAATTAAACTAGGTACTATTGTATTAAAAAATAAAATTGCAAAAATTGCCACGAGTTTTAAATTTTTGAATTATGTTGAGATTTGTCTCAATTGATGATTGAAGGTTCGTCAAAAATTGTGTCACGATTTGGAGAAATCGGGGCACACTGACACACTTTTGGTTCAAAATTTGGAGTTTTGATTCAACAAAAATCGTGGCATGAAGGAGGAAAATTGGGGCACGATTTTGAGGATAACATTAGTCCTAACGTGAAATTGTGGCAAGATGGTAGGAAATTGGAACACATATTTTAGGGATATATGCACTATATAAGGTTTCATTCTTCATGTTTTGGGTAGATCCTCAAGAGAGAGAAACTTGAGAATCAAAGGAGGTAAAGGGTTGTATTTGATGAGGGTTCTCTTGAGAGAGAGGTTACTTTGGGTTGGGAAACATTTGTAAACATATATTGGGTGAATGAAATCATTGAGTCTCTTGTTCTTGGGAAGAGATTGGTAAATTGGTACAAACTAGGTTTTGTTTTTGGAGAGCTTGTTGAATTTAATTTCTTGTAACCCTTTTGTATCTTTTTGCAAAGAACTCCTTGATAGTGGACTGGAGAGATCAATCTCTCCTCCAGAGTAAGTCATTGTTGGGCCGAACTGGATAAATATTTCTTGGTGTTTTTGTTTCTCTTCTCTTTTATCTTTTGTTTGTGGTTTCGTGATTTGCACTTGATTCTTAGATTAGATATATGTTTGATATTGTTGTTGTTGCTTGAGGTTACTTTGAAATTGGTTACTCATTTCCTTTTACTATACACATATATGTTTATTGGTATAAGTTTAGAGTCTGAATTCACAACATATTACAATCTCAAATTTTATCACTAAATTTGCATCGTATGTGTGTTATATTAATTATTTTAATGAAACATACCTTATTTGACAAAATATATATCGTTTGACGACATAATTACACACCAATCAAAATAAACCCAACTACCCTGAAAAGAAAATCAAATCAATCGATTCAATCAAAACTATATTTAATCTAATTGGATTATATCAAAGTTTTTGGAAAAGCAATTTTAATCGAACTGAATCGATGCTATTTTATAATATTTAGATCCGGTGAGTTTTACTCCCTCCGTCCTTAATCATAAGAGCGTTTACAAAAAAAAAAACTCTAAATATAAGACAATCTACAAATTTTTAGATGCATCTGTTACTCTTTTCCAAATACAACCCTTATTTATACTACTATCAATTGTTTTAAAATATAAAATAAATCGTCATTAAATGCATTGTAACAGACTTTTTAGATAGATTTATTACACCAACCATTTTTTTAATATCCGTAATTTTTATAAATTACTCATATATTAATTAAGGGACATAGGGAGTATCTCAAAAATGATTCAAATGGAAATATCAACACCGCTGGGGTTTACTATGAAGTTATGCCCCAAGTAAGAGAGAGATAGAGGGTAGTGTGAGAGGGAGACAAGTTACATGTAACGCTGGGAACCTTGTTGTCTTGGTTAACGTTACCTTTTAATGGAAGTGTGGGGTGACTGCCTCGAAAAAGAGCTTGAATCAGACAGTGCATGTGTGAACCAATTGCCAAACTTCCATGTTTATCTTCTTCTTACATACTCTAAATACAATGCACTCAAATGAAAAGGATAAATACAAAAAAGAAATTCACATTATATTTAAATATTTTCAATCTTTCTAGAACCGGGAAAATTAAACATAAATATGATTTGATCATTATTATAGACAAAAATTAACATTTTAAATTCATTCATTAAATAATGTATGTGGTTTATAATAAAGATCATATACATTAATAGTTTTTTTAACTGTATCAAAATTATTACTTTACTTGGATCACTTTCAAGCTAGTATTTTCTATTGTAAGTGTAAATAGTAATGGAGTGGATACACTAATACTTAATTAATAAAAGTACTTTTTAACGTATTATTCTCTCTTTTATTTATACATTTTTTAATTTATGTGAAATAGGTCAAATAAGTCTATTATTATCGGACAAATGAATATATTATATTCCAACAATAGAGGTGTTATATATATAGGGTTTTATTAAGTAAAATTTTAAAGTTATAAAAAAAATATTGATTTTGATTATAATTATGTTCATTAACAGTTTGAAGTATTTTTAAAATGTATGCTTAAAAATGAGAGGTGTGTAAAATAATCAACCGAATTATGTTAATTATGCATTGATCATTAAGAAAGACCGCTTCAAAAGTATAAAACTGGTCTAACAACGAGGTCCAAATCAAAGAACCTATAGCTAGAAGGGATGATACAATGCGAAAATCTAACCCCAACTTCATCCCGGAAACTCATTCATTTTCACATTGGGATTCTAGAAGCACTGACGTGCTCTATCGTTCTTAGCATTAGGGAAAACGCTCAAATATGATATGTTTCACCGCCTATCTCGGATTCAGTTTCTATGACAAACTGAACATGAAGATAAGAAATAATAAAAGTGTATAACTTCGAAGTCATAATATAAATAGGGGATTCATCCCTAGATATGATCATCTCACTTGTTTTGGCATCAAAATGCCTTTTACTCTTACGCCTATCTTTTTGGAGAATGATCATCATATATAAACAGTTGATAGGATCATCAACAATTGCCGTGAATAATAAACCACCTCTTCGCGTGATACGCCTTGTGAGTAAGAAAAAAACGATATAAAAAATTTATCTTTTTTAATAACCACCTTCTCTCATCCTCAAAGAATTAATAGAGATAGTTTATCATTACTATGTTTCCTTTTTACAAACAAATGGGGCTCCAAAATGTTTTTTAACTAAATTTTGAACAAAATGCATTTGATTTTTTGAATCTCTTTTGTTTATATTTTATTACGGAGAAAATATTTAGTAGCATTATTTTTTGCCAAGAAAATGTAGTTTTTATTTTTGACTAAAAAAATGCGAAATAGATGAATGTATTTTGGTGAAATAATTAATGTAATAGTTATTTTGGACATTTTATAATAATGATACAAACGAATATGTTACATAATACATATAGGATGAAGGTAGTAAACAAACATTTATTATGATACATTAGATCCTTTGCTCAAAAAAAATCTTACACTAGATCCTCACTTTATTTAAAGAAGACAATTAATATATCCTCTGAATTTTGTATATTTTTTTATTAAAATTAATACTAGTTTTTTTTTTTTAACAAAAATTTAATATGAATACTTTTTATTTTCATTTTCATAATCTGAGTAACCTAGATCATACACACTACCACACTGAATCCTTCACCAAGTAAATGCAAAAATGAAACAACATAAAACGAAGACGTTACCTTGAATCTAGAAACATAAAATGTAGTGTCTATGCTAAAGCAAACCTGATTATGGCTGATCATGCATATCAAATGCGCATACATATGATCATGCATGATGATTGATAAACACAAAAACGAGGAGAAGAAAATGCATTGAATAATAACATGCAAAAATGAGTTTTCAAACACTTCATCAAGTGAGTGCATGAAGGCACAACAACTTGTTATTATTCAATGTCTAAGCTTATTAGGCTAAGCTTAGAACACTTCTCTGCCGTCATTGTCTCATTATACTTCTTTGCATTCATTCCTCGTACTACTTTTCTTGTAGTAAATTGTACTGTTTCATTCACCTTAGTATACTATATATATGTGGAAGGAATTAAATGCAGCAAAGTACTACTTTTATTGATCCTCTCACAGAATATAGAATAAAATTAAACAAACTCACCGAGGATAGATAATCATGATAAGGATACATCAATTTAATTACAGTCTCAAATTCAACATACATCAACTCACCTAGAACCTAATAATCAAAATTCAAAATGACACACAAAATCTAAAGAAAATTAAGCAAATTTAAATAGAAAGAAAAGAACCTCATCATCGAATTCCCTAGCTTCCAATTCCTTCCTCCTTGCAACACTTCGTCCCAACAATGATAGCTTTGCAATAATATCATCATGATCAATACGGAGAACGCCCGGTTGGCCAGAAATTATCAGAAGGCATCTGACCGAGAAGATTAGGATTAAGATTAGGATTAGTATTAGGAGGAGGCATAGCTTGAAAAAGTGGAGCAGTTGAATCTCCTAAAAGCTGTTGTTGCTGCTGAACACCACCACCACCACCACCTGGAGAACCACCACCACCTTGAAGTTGTTGAATAGAAGAACCATCATCATCTTCCAAAGGAAGTCTCTCATAAGCAGCGTTACTAAAAGAAGCAGACATAATAACAACAGGTCCAGAAGCAATCAAAGCACCAACAACACTTCCACCAACAACCTGCCCTTGTCCGCCCGCTAAATATATGGTCAAACCAGAAGCAGCGGGCGGAGCAGGTGGTGGAAGAAACGATCCAGCCAGCGAAAGAATCTCGAACCTTCCATGAAGTGTAACAACAGCTCCAGGAGAAGCCGGTTGCCTTAGTGTCACGTTTGTAACCGTTCCTGTCCCACTCATGATGCAAACGCCTCTTTGACGGCGTCTAGCGAAGTTGTTGACACTTTCAACCACGTCACAACCGTCTGCAACTTCCATCACATGAGTTTTCAAGGCGTTTGCGCTGTCACGTGTGATGATAATCGGTGGTTTTGGTTTGTTTTTGGATCCAGCTGGTCTTCCTCTTGGTCTTCTTGTCATTGAATCTGTGTCTCCACCGGAACCACCTCCTCCGGATTCTAACTTGGGACTAAAATCGGTGTTGAACTTGTTGTTGCTGTTTTCCTCTCGGTTTGTGAGGTTGAGTCCACCACCGCTGCTACTTCCACTTTGTTCATCTTGATCTGTGGTTTGTTGTTGCTGCTGTAAAGTGTGGAATTGATGGTGTTGTTGTTGCTGCTGTTGGTGTTGATGGTGAAGATGAAGATCTCTTGCTGTGTGGAAAGGTGGAGGAAGTGAATGTCCATGTGATGTTATTTGATCCATAATTAATCTCTATAATCAATATGTGCTGCTCAGATGAGTATTCTTTCTTCAAATATACTTAATTCCTTTGCAATAGAATATAGAAAGCATACAAGAAGATGCAACTGGATTGAAGAAGAATTCTAAGTAATACAACTAACCAAAAAATCAATTCAAGAGAACAAGTTGATATATACTTATATCTCCTTCCTTGTTATCTTTGAGTATGATGATCCATCTTAATTAATTCTTGCTAACTTGATCCCAAGCAGAATTAGTTGAATTGATTCTTCCTCTACCTCCACAACATATAGGAAAAGAAGTTGAGTTGAAGTTGGTATGAGAGAATGATGAAAGGAAAAGAAAGTATATAGAAGAAAATGGGAATTATTATTAGTGTTAGGGTTAGATTTAGAAAATATAGATCTAATCCAAATGCTGTTGCTGGCTTCGGTAAGAGTTGTAAGACTGCGTGTTTATGGGCGGTGGATGGGTCCTCCCCTCTGCACTGTACATCTATTTTATTTTATTGTATTGTATGGATCAAACTAACCTGTGCCCTAATGGCACAATTTACAATTTAAAAGAGCTAAAAAATGATTAAAAAATAAATGTTTAAATATTCAAGATATTGAATATATAATTTTCAAAATTATATTTCTACATTTCGATTTTTAACATGTGTTATAAGTGTACAGGTTAACATTTTTCTTAACGTTCATTTGTTTGATGTCCAAATAACTCTTATTAAATTCCTATAAAAAAAATCTCTTCTTAAATTCAACTTCTTGTCCTCACATACAACTCAATAGTAAAAGACAGCTAAAGAACTTGATATGTAGGACAATGTTTGGACATCTACAATTACGGTATGATGATTCAAGTGAAGAGATAAATCCCAGGGTTTACAAAGTGCATAATATCTTATGTAAAGATCATCTTCTTAAACTTATTTTTTAAAGAGATGGTAATCTTAATTATATTTTTTTTAGCATAAACAATTTAAAGACGCATATTCCTAAATTTGATGACATTAATTAAATATTAAGTTTATATTTCGAAAAAGATGGACGTACTGGGAAGGAGATTCGGTTTTGTAAGTTTAAAAATGTTAAGAAGGTAGAGGTCTTGAGAAAGAAATTCGGTGAGAATTGGTTGAGACATATAACTTACGTATCAATCGATCACTCTTTAATGAGGACTCTAAGTCGACCAATAGATTTTTTTTCTAGTCATCCGAGAGAATGTCATTGAAGTACAATAAGCAAATGTATGTCTTGCCAGGAATGTTTAAGACAACACTCTAAATTGACTTGGGGGAGAATAAGTTGATGTTCGTTTCGGAGGAATAAGTTGTTTGGAGTGTGTGTAAAGTAAATCACTCATGGAGTTACAAAAGGATTTTACAGGAGTCTAGAAAAATCCAGGATAACTTGTTTGCGGAAAGGCATCATCATCATCATCATCATCATAATGTAAAGTTAGTACCAATGGATGAAAATATGGTTATGTTACAGAGTTCTATTGATGGGGAGGTACAAGAGTTATGGACTTCAATAAGGAGTGGTGGGAGGGTAACAAGTTCTATTGATGGGGAGCTACAAGAGTTGATGAAATCCAATAATGACGAAGTCGTGGGAAGTTAAATTTGAAGAAGTGAAACCTCGATTACCATGGTTAATTTCTAACAAGAGAGAAGTGTGGGTGCAATTGTATGGCATCCCTTTACACATTTGGGATGGAAATGTGTTCAAAATTAGGGCAAACGGGGTTGGTGAGTTTATAGATTCTGATGAAGATACAACAAGCAAATATAGATTAGAAATGGTCAGATTGAAACTTTCAAATTATATAGTATAACCTATTGATATGGTGTTAAATATTTCAGCCATAAGAGGTACTTTCGAAATTCAAACTATTCAAAATAAGACAAGGATGAAGAATAGCTGAGAGATATGGAAGATATAAGAAGTATGGTCGAGTCTTGTATGGCCTCCAATGGAGTAGTTGCAGTGTTTGTAGGTATTGAGAGCTTCCATGTTGATGGAAGCAAAAAAGATCATTAAAAAACTTGTCATAGGTTTTTACAACCGTAGAATACACATAAGAGCCTACCAACGTGCTTTAAGGGGGTTGAAAGGAGATGGGATGACAAAAATCTTTTGAATACAATAAGGAGAATATATATATATATATATATATATATATATATATATATATATAAGATAAATTAAAGATAGACTTGAACATGGGATGGATGATGAGTGTCATTTTTTGAGATGTGTGAAACAAATATTCCATTATTTGCGGGAGGATGGGAAGGTTTTGGAGGGGACCAGGGTAGAGTGTGGGATTGTGTCGTGTAGTCTCATTAGGAGAGATGTTGTCCAACTATAGAATTGGGATAGTTAGACGTGGATCATTGAGTGAGAATGGAGGTCCATATCAAGGATAATGATTCGAAGGGTATAAGAAGTGATATTGAGGGCAAAGATGAAGTTAACCTTAGCCTTATGAGGGGTTGTCATCACATGGTCAAGATAAGTAAAATCCGTAGCCGAAAGACTTATTAACCTATCATTCAAAATGTACGCTATAAAGTTATGGCTTAAATCATGTTAGGACATTATACAGTGGAAACCATTTGATGAGCTAGCTAAAGGTATGATATAAAGTTATATGTGTTCCAACTAGTAGAGAAAGATACCAAAAAGGAAAAAACTTGGCCTTACGATTCAAGAAATACTTAGACATCCATAAAAGAGACTTGTCAACATTGACTATAGAAATTGACTCAAAGACCAAAAGCAAGCTCAAAGGACAAAAGAATGGTCTTCAGAGACTATATATTCTCTCTACCAACAATTCACCAATGAATAAGGTGTCATCAACATATTGTAAATGGGAGATCACCAACCCCTTTAAACCCACCAAGAAGTCTTTAAACACATCAATAATTTCTTCGAGATGAATCAACCAATGAAACCCTCAACAACCAAAAGAAATAGAAATGGGGTGACGACGAGACCCCCTTGTTTATGTCCTTTGGATATTGGCCTCTAATAATTGTTGGATAACTGGTATCTAGGGCCGACAAGCCACTCTAAAAGGCAAGCACTCATACCCTGGATTTATATCTGTCATAAAAATTGAATATTCCCATTAATAAGTCTAAGAAAGCCCAGTTATTAACATATTCATAAGCTTTTTTTAAATCCACCTTTAAAATCATGCAGGGTATTTTGGATCATTTAACAAGGTTAATGGACTCATCGAGAACCTCCGTCAAAAAATTGTCTAGCTTCGAGTAGACTGGTTGAGAGATATTAGACTATCCATCCCATAAGAAGGAGGTTGAGCCTAAGAAGGAGATATTAAGGATGATTGTGACAAAATAGCATGAGAAACTATGGGATAGTCAAGCATTAGCGTATAATTGATGGGGGAAAAAACAACAAACTCTTCACCGAGCATCAGTCAAAAAGACGTAATGAAAGTAAAATTAAAATCATCTGATATAGGTATTTTATTACCATCACAAAGTGTCATTGCCTCGTCGATCTCAGGTAGTACATACCTACTAGATATCAACGATCTTCCCCTGCAGTATTATTCAGAAATGAGATACCATCTAAATTAGGTCGTTCATCTTGAGTTTCAGTAAAATGACGGAAAAAAATACCGAGTAATTTGTAATATAACCTTTGAAACCTCTTCAACCCACCTATCATCCACTCTTAAAATTGTGATATGTTTTAATTACCTCTAATTTTAAGACAAGAATGGAAATAATCTAAACCAGTTTTAGAGACAAGATGTGTTAATAAATATTTGGATAAGACGTAAAATATGTAATAAAAATTTAGAGACATAGTACACAAGATTATATGTATACTTAAATAACACATCATATGTTTTTTTGTTGTTAAAAATAACACATCAAATATTATAAGAGTTTAAACGTATATAAATAATTTCTCTCTATTATAATTCCTCCCTTCTCCTCTACACAAATAACATATCTGATTAAGTCTCTCTAAATCAATTAAAATTCCGGCTCTCATCTTTGTTTTATTTTATTTTCTTTCCACCAAACAGACAGTTAGACAAACGATAAGTCCTTTGAAAAAGCAGTTGCGTATGTATAGATGCTGCTTTTGAGTAACACTTTTGTCGTTTGCGGAGAAAATCCACAACATAAACGAGAACTACGGTGGTTAGTGGCAGAACACTTGATTTTATAAATGAAACAAATAGCTGGCACAATTAAAACATAAACTTGACTAGTGTCATGCACACCCACGGAATAAGGAAAAAGAGAGTGTGTGTATACCTCAATTTTCTATGAAAATGACCACATGCACCACTTGGTTCTTCTGCAAAATTCCATCTTTAAGGTTTAGGTCCACCTTCTCTAAACATGACACGTGCCTTTCCCCCCGCTACTTTCGGGTCTTTTTCTTTGGACTACTTTCATCTTTAATTTGGACTCTAGTTAAATTAGCCAAAGTAAGAGTCATGCCTTGATAGTGTATACCATGAATGATTCGTGTGGGATTTAAACTTCGAAACTTAATTTACATCAACAATTGTCATATGGCTAGCTCATTGTTTACTACATACTTACTATTTAATAAGATTAAGGGAGTTAGTGGAATATTATAACATAATTAAGTTGATGAATCTCATGGAGCCCGAACTAGGGCTAGCAATTAATGGAAACATTAGTTGTGCCAATTATGGGAGTGGGTAATTAGAAACTAGTTGTTTCGTGGGAAGGGGCATGGCTAGTGACCCACATGCACCACACTTTGGGACAATGGGGGGGTTTAAATCCTTTAAGAGGAGTGGAAGCAATCTCGAGTTTATTTACTTGAAAATCGTGATTAACATGACATCAAACTTTGGTTACACTGCCATTTTTGCAGGAAATACTAGTTAATAAGGCTTACGAAAGCAAAGATAATGTAGATAATATCTGCAAGAAGTTGGCCGTTGACGACAAAAACTTACACACAAAAGTACTCACTCTCCTTTCACTTTTTACCATGCAAGATTGAAGTATTTTAACAGAATTTCATAAATACAAATTATAGAGCCTGTCTTTATGATCTATGACGACATATAGATGATATGATATTAAACTCTATCATCTTGATAACCCATAATTTATATCCGCATGCAAAACTTGATAGTGTTGGACGTGAATGTAATGAAAAAACTCAAATTTTACATAGAATAAAAATAATGTAATAAGTGTATATAATAAACAATGACAATCACTCTTATCTTTCAAGTTGATTTTATAAGGATGAACAATGTTTTAAATGAGTTCCTATAATTAATAACACATCTTATCTTACGGGTCGGTTTTATAAGTAATGACACTTGTTTGCTTTGTTAGAAAGCTTTCGTGTTCAAAGTCAGCAAACAAAAAGAAAAAGGGGTTGTTGTAGGTTTGGTATATATACGGTTCTTTGGGTATTTGGAAGCTAGAAATGGGATTATCTACTCTTCGAGGGCTTTTCGGGTTTATGGTGCCTCTGATTGGCGTTAGTCAATCAAGTATTGTTAAGTGCTTCTTTCATTTAGTCAGTTATTCTATTTTGTTTTGTTTGTTTCGTTCTTGTCTATGTAGTATCGTCTAATTAATAGTATGTACACTACTTCTAAAATATTATATTTTACTTTTCCTCTATGATGATGAGAAGAACAACGTAATCAATAATTAATAAGGTTGATTTATAAAAAGAGTTATGTCTTTTGATAACTTTAATTTATTTCTTGATTTTCGACACTTGTTTTAAAATGGAGATAGTAAAAAATTTAGTGTGGTAAGCTTGGTATATTAAAATCCAAGTAATAATAATAAGAGCAGTGCTATATATCCCAAAGGATTTTATAGCAAAGAAATCACGATTTGCAATCCAGCCAATGGAAGTTTTTGCTGGCTGCAAAACATGGGGGGTCAGGTTATGAAGCAGTCAAATTAATATGAAATCCAATGGCTATTAACTTGCTCACAAAATGGCTTCTCACGGTATCTAGTAATTCCTAATAATA
>Ga0315913_1002373_pt1 | contig 22039 bp, 17 predicted proteins | sample MpolsnodulesMG_FD_207736 | JGI IMG/M metagenome (GOLD analysis project Ga0315913, IMG submission 207736) | Medicago polymorpha root nodule microbial communities from Los Angeles, California, United States - small nodules | ecosystem: Host-associated > Plants > Roots > Nodule | place: USA... | reverse complement strand
TTGTTAGTTTAATCCATTTGGATGTAGCTTCAAAAGCATAAATGAAATTGTTACAATTTTGCTCTCATGAAAGATGAGTTCAGTACAATTCGTGAAATACTCGTGATAAGCGTGTCGCGATGTTTAGCATTTTTGTTATTTATACGATTAAAGCATGGTAATTTACGGATAAAAAAAAGGCATGATAATTCACGATAGTTACTGGATATATGGCCTAAAAGTTTTTTTTATCATTGTTTTCTTTGATAATACCTTTTCACCCCTTGAAATAAGGATTATCCGAATTGTCTAATGTATCTAATCTAAATCTAATGAATTTTTTTTAACAAGCCAAAATGGAATTAATAACTAGAAGTGATTCATCTCGTATAAGGTATGCAAAAGAAAATCACTTAAAATTTAAAAAAGATACAATATCGGTTCATCGGTGCCACAATACCAGACACCGTGATTACTAAACCAAAACAAAGAAGATTACATGTAAATACCCATACAAGACATAGGGTGTTGCCACCAGTCATGGTAACTAAAAGCAAATGAATGCAACCTAACTTCAAGCCATTGGAATGAGAGTAATTTGACTTTGTCAGATATCATGCTAATTGATGTAGCCTTCTGATTAAAGGTAATAATGATTAAAGGTCAAATATCTTTGATTCAAGATACGTTTAACCTTTTAAAATTTGAATAATCAATTGATTTCTTTTTAAAAAATATACGATTTTGTTGATTCTAATCACTACACGAATCATCAATTTCACATTTAAGATTAATAAACGGTCATTCATTAAAGGGGTTAAATATGTTTTTGGTCCCTATAAAATTGAGAACTTTTAAGTTTAGTCCTTTTTAATTTTAATTTAGTCCCTACAAAAAAAATTACTTCTAATTTTAGTCTTTGTTACAACAAAGTTTGTTTAATTATCCTTAAACTCTTAAACTTTAAGAAACGTTGACTCAATTTTTTTTTAATAACCCCTCCGTCTCACATTAGACACTAATTTGAGTTTTACATAGGAATTAAGGGAAATGATTAATAGTGTTTATTTCAATGATAAAATATGTGTCATTTACTAAAATATTTTCATATATTAATCATAGTTATCGGAGTTGTTGATTGAAAAGAAATAATAGTATGTTAGTGGAAAAAGATAATAAATGTTATATTTGTATTATTAAAAGGGCAAATAATTAATTTGGGACAAGAAAAAATAGAAAAAAAGACATTTATTATAAAATGAAGGGAGTAATAAATTGAATCAAATATTTCTAAAAAAAATGAATTGAATATTGCATTGTTAATTTATTTCATTTTAATGAATTTATCTTTTATAATAAATTGGTCAATGGTCAATCCTCAATGGTCAATGGTCAATGGTCAATTAATGGTTGTCATTATGGAAAAATATATATTTAACTTACATTTTATCTCTCTCACTCTCACATACTATATAAAAGAACTCATACTTATAAGTGCAGTCACACTTTTGAACTTTGAACCTTGAACCCTTAACAATTCTCCCAAAATCATAAACATGAAAACCCTATTTTGTTTTTCCATTCTTTTACTTGTTTTCTCCATGAATTTTGGTACGAGTTACGATACTTCAATTTGTTTTGTACAATTTTTTATAAGTTAGGGATTCTTTGCCTAGGCATGTTAACATTTGATTTGATTATACTATTCGTTGCAGGAAATCAAATGATGATGTCTGAGGCAAAAGATCACTGCTTTCGCCATGGACCTCATGTGTGTGATGAACCAAATATTTCGGCTTGCTTAACATTTTGCCAAGATGCATGCAAAAATAAACAAGCAAACGGGAGATGTTTGGATGACAAATCTTGCTTTTGTTATTGTTGCCCACAATAACAAATCTTTCTTTTGTTATTGCTATAATATCAAAAGGTTTCACCTTTCAAATGTGTAATATGGTGAACTAATAAATAAAGGGTTGACCGCACATTTTTCTCATTTTTAGTGCTTATGTAGTTGTGATCATATTGAATCTTACTAACAAGAAGGCTTCTTCACCCTAATTATAAGATTGTAAAAGCACAAATTTATTTATATGATTGGAGCATAATTTACAATAGTTACCACATATATGGCCTAAAAGGTTTTTGGTATCGGTTTCTTTGATAATACCTTTTTCACCGGTTGGAATGGAGATGCCCAATTTGTTTACATATACATTTTCACCCCTTGAAATGGGAATGTCCAAATTGTCTAAATACCTAATGCAATTTAAGAACCCATGTTTTGTTGTGTATTCCCTTTAAAATTAAATACAAATGAGAAATGATATTTGTACAATCAATTTTAAGCAACTTTTGTGATAACATTTTCTCTTTCTTTTCATATAAGATATATGCTTAAATGTGTGTTTCATCACCTTTTGGGATTGGTCCCTACACTTTTTTTTATTTGGTTTTGGTCCTTGCAGTTTGTAAAAGAATTGGTTTTGGTCCTTTTGTTAGTTCAATGTTAAAAAAAAAAACACAAAACTAACAGAGTGCCACGTGGCCCAATTATTTCATGCCACGTGGCACCCCCACAAGAAAAAAATTAAAATTAAAAGAATTCATATTCAGTAAAGCAAAAGCATACTGCTCTCATTTTTTTAGGCAAAAATTTGTTGTTTACTTAATTATAGTGAGATTTGTATTTATTATGGTTTGATTCCCATTCCATTTAGAGAAAAGAGTGGAAATCTCAACATCCATTTATTTGTTTGTGTGACGTTGTTGACACGTGAAAAATCAGAAAGCATGTGATCAATATGCTGCTACTCAACTACTCAAATCAGAAACCAAAGAGCCATAATTCAAAACACTTCTTCAATCATGGCTTTCAATATTACTCTCTATTTTTGGTTTTCCTGTGTTACAAGTCTTCACTTCATTTTCACAATGGCTCACTCTTCTCATAACTATATCATTCATATGAATTTATCTGCTATGCCAAAACCTTACTCAAACCAAAATGCTTGGTATGAATCCACTCTTTATCAAGTAATTGCTACCAACAACAATAACCCTAACCCTAACCCTACCTCTTCTAAGATCATTTATACATATACCAATGTTATGAATGGTTTTAGTGCTAATCTCTCACCTCAAGACCATGAAGCCCTCAAAACCTCACATGGTTATATTTCTTCACAACCTGATACACACTTGAAACTTCTCACAACACACTCACCACAATTCATAGGCCTTAATCCCTACAAAGGGGCATGGCCAGCTTCTGATTATGGCAAAGATGTTATTATTGGTGTCATTGACACTGGTGTTTGGCCAGAAAGTGAGAGTTTTAATGATCATGGAATGACTCAAATTCCTTCTAAATGGAAAGGCAAGTTATGTCAATTTGAAAATACCAACCATTCATCTCTTTGCAACAACAAACTTATTGGAGCTAGGTTTTTCAACAAAGGATTCTTTGCGGAAAATCCCAACATTAGTTCAACAATTGTCAACAGCACACGTGACACAGATGGCCATGGGACTCACACTTCAACAACAGCAGCTGGGAATCAAGTTGACGGTGCGTCATTCTTTGGTTATGCAAATGGAAGCGCAAGAGGAATAGCTACATTGTCTAAAGTAGCTATGTACAAGGTTGGATGGAAGAACCCTGCAGACGTAGTTTCATCTGCAGATGTAGTTTCCTCTGATGTATTAGCTGCAATTGATGCCGCAGTATCGGACGGAGTTGACGTACTTTCAATATCAATAGGCTTCGGCAATCTACCTTTGTATGAAGATCTAATTGCAATAGCCTCTTTTGCAGCTATGGAAAAGGGTGTGTTTGTGTCTACTGGAGCAGGTAATAATGGCCCCTTCTTTAAAAGGCTTAGCAATGAAGCACCATGGGTGACAACTGTTGCTGCTGGTACTTTGGACCGTGAATTTGGTGGGATACTTACACTTGGTAATGGAGTCTCACTCACCGGTTTGTCTTCCTATATAGGAAATTTCTCTGCTAGTAATTTTCAAATTGTTTTCATGGATATGTGTGAAAATGTTACAGAATTAATCAAAGTGAAGAGCAAGATTGTGGTTTGTGAGGATAAAAATGGATATCCACTTAATCAAGTTTCTAATATGTTTCAAGCAAATGTTGTTGGAGGTGTTTTCATATCAAATATCACAGAAATAAATGTTATGATTTTAGACTTGAATTTTCCATCCATCTTTATTAGTCCAATAAATGGAGAAATTGCCAAATCATACATCAAAAGTAACTCTAACTCGGTTTCAACGGCAAACATGTCTCTCGGGTTAACATTTTTTGGTACTAAACCAGCACCTAGGGTTGATGGTTATAGTTCAAGAGGGCCATCAAATAGCTGTCCATATGTGTTGAAACCTGATATTACAGCTCCTGGTACATCAATCTTAGCTTCATATCCCACAAATAAACCCGTGTTAATTCTTGAGTCCGGTTATAAAGTCTTCAACAAGTTTAATGTTTTAAGTGGAACATCTATGGCATGCCCTCATGTTGCTGGTGTAGGAGCACTTTTGAAAGGAGTGCATTCTGATTGGAGCCCTGCAGCTATAAGGTCAGCAATTATGACAACATCAACCATATTTGATAATGCTAAGGAAAATATCAAAGACATCGGAGAAGGTAACAAAGCTGCAACTCCTCTTGCATTAGGAGCTGGTTTTGTTGATACTACTAGAGCACTTGACCCCGGTCTCGTTTATGATGTTGGTACACAAGATTATGTTAATCTTCTTTGTGGACTCAACTTCACACATAAACAAATCACTACCATTACAAGATCCTCTTCCAATGATTGTTCTAAACCTTCCTTGGATCTTAATTACCCTTCTTTCATAGCTTTTTTCAATGCTGGAAATTCTTCTTCAAGGACCATCCAAGAATTTCACCGAACAGTTACCAGTGTTGGTGAGGGACAAACAGTTTATGTTGCCAACATTACTCCTATTAAAGGATTTCATGTCAGTGTTATCCCAAAAAAGTTGGAGTTCCGTGAGAAGAAGGAGAAGCTAAGCTTCAAGTTGAGGATTGAAGTTGGAAGAATGACAGGATTAAAGAAAGTGGATTTCGGATATCTAACTTGGATGGATGTGAGTCATGTGGTTAGGAGTCCTATTGTGGTCACCACCCTCAAATTTAAGTCCTAGGTTTATATATTGTTTTGATGTTGAAGTGGTTATTACCATTTGAATCTAAGTGAAAAATGTAAGCTAAGGAAATATTTGATAAATAATACTCATTTCTCAGTTGACGAAAACGCTTTAGTAGGATTCACTGTTATGTTTTTCTTATAATAAACGATAATTTTTATTGATTTACATTTGCTCAGACCCTTTAACAAAATGATATTGATGGTTAGATAGGAAAAATTGGGTGGATGAAACTTGAGGATGCAGAGCAGAATCGTTGGGGGTGAACAGACAGAACGTCAAGCTGCTGATATGATAAAGTAACCTATTGTTAAATTGAAGTGTGTTTAAGAGACTAATTTCAGAAAATGGCCATTCATGATAGTGATTATGCTTTTTTCCCATATAAGATGTCATTCTAATACAATCACATTAAATCTAAAGTTTCTTTATGTACTTAACCTCTACTCTTAAATAATAATCTTGTAAGGAATATCTTTGTAATGGAGAGTTGATTGTGTATGTTTGGTTTTATGGTATTTAAATGGAAAGCTCACTAGAGTGCCTCCGAAAGTCCGCAATTTAATCTGGTGTATCTGTAGAGGTTGCTTACCGCCAGGGGAAAGGTTGCGAGAGAGGCCTGTTCCATGTCATATTCCATGAGAGCAGTGCGGTGATCATGAAGAGAATGATTGACATTTTTTTTTCCAATACTTAAATAGTGTTAATTGTATGCTGCAGGAATATTTTCTATTATGCAGGCCATAGCTCAAAGGTTTGATTCTGCAGGGGCAGTTTTAATTGTGAAACAGAAGACGTTGTTTGTCGTGTTTTGATGGTGGTCTGGGGGATTTGGCTGGGCCAGAATGACTGGTTGTGGAATTGGAGGCCGTGGATGCGTTTCGTGTACTATTTCTTATGTGTATTTGATTTTACTACAATATTCAACTTGAGGATTTCATTCATCATATATGATCATGGTTTCTGATATTCATATTACAGTTATTATATTCTTAGGTTCTGGCTTCGCATATGACTGAATTGAGTGATTAGCCTCTGATAGTGGGTTTTTGCAAAATCTGTACTCTGTATTTCATATTGAGCAGTGAAAATATTTTGTAATTTACTGCTGCATGTTTAGGAATTGAGTTTATAGAATCTAGAAATAGAAAAAGTTTATTGTTCTGGTAGTGGATGACATTGTTGAGGTTTGATTGTCTTGAGTGATGGATGGCATGTGCAAGTTAGTCTCAATTAATAATTTTAAATTTCTTTTTGCTGAAAGAAATACCGTGGAGGCCCGTTTATGTTGGAACATTTAAAAATAGAGCTCCCATTCTGTTGCATATTTAGGAGTTTATGAAACTTTTGAAGTAAATTAGTCCTGTTTTCCACTTCCCCGACATGACAATTCTATATATTTTATGGCTTCATTTCTTGTGTATTTCCTGTTTTATTGTTATCTATTTTCCTTGTTCTGGTTCATAATATTTTTGATATGGTGAATTTTCATTTCTTAAGATTCTTTGGGTTTTAGTTTACACATCAATAACTTTGCATCTACTAGTCATATTTTTCACCCTTTCTTTATTAAGTCTTTTGGTAATTTTAGGATGCAATGGAGAAAGCGATAAAGAACAAAGTTGCTAAAGCGGTGGCGCCTGCAATAGATGTTATGTTTCAAGCTTTAAGGTTTGGAATCGTGTTGCAAAATCTATACTAGCTGTGTCTGTTTTGTTGCTCTCGTATAATGATATAATTATCTGTCCTCATGCTGCTAGTGAATTTGGGCAAAAATCGTGCTCCCAAAAAGAATTTTGAAGATGCTTCCGGAACTCTTCACCAAGATCAAAATGTTTGTGCATCCTCTAAAAGGTTGAATCTTGAACTTTGTCGCTGGGTCCGTAAAGATAATGTAAAATCAATCTTGTTTGAGAAAATGAGAGACACAATGGTAAGCTGATCTGTTCAGCTTAGTTATTTGATTTATTATATTATTATCCTCCTGATGTAAACTGTAAACTATCCAGTTCTCTATTTTTTTTTTTATCTGTTGAAAAATGAGTTGGAAACAGAAGTTGTAAATGTTACGGGAACTGCAAAGCCAAGCCGCAGAATAAGGTAGATATCTGAATTTTTAGTGCATTGAGAAGATCTTTTGTATGCTCACCAGGCAATGTTGTAATGTATTGCAATCCACACACATTCTTATTCTTTTTTTCTTCTTCGTGTCTTCATTATGTACGCCTTTTTTATTTTATCCCCATTTCCATTTTGCTTTTTAAGATGTGATATTCTGTACACCAGATATTTGTTCATTCGGATGTCATAATGCGGTTTGGACCCTTGGACAGTCTTTAATGCTAGTGCTGAACATGAAAATACTGTACAGTCTTCAAATCGTTTTTGTCAGTTTGATGGAGAATGAGCAATGTGGACCTAAGTTTAGATCTATACTTATATTTTACTCCTTTAAAAAGTATAGCCGATCTAGGGTAGATACTAATATATTCTTCAAAAGAAATGGAACAATAAATGTTAGACAACCTGCTGCCGCCAATGAACAATACTATTCAAAAATAATTTTCAAGACTAAGAAGCTTTATTGGTGTTTTAAATGTTTTGCTCGAGCCAAATTTCCGGCATAATTTTTGCTGGTTGTAAAGTCTCCAAATTTTAACTTACTCCCTGAAAACTGTAACTCCTTTTATCCAGCCAGATAGGGGTTTAACTCGAATCTTTTGCTTATTATGTTGGTGTATAATTGTAAATCACTATATGAGGGTGATACCGTCTTGATATATATTCCAACATTTGTTAGATCTGAGAAAGACAAGGAACCTGAACAGGAAACTATATCTGAGGCTGTGGCACCTGGCCCTGCTGAGCAGCCGAGTCCCTTACGAGGTGGAATTGGTAACTCACTCGGTCAAATAAATCTTTTCTGCTGTCTTGTTTATCTTCTATTTAGTTTGTGGTTGTTTGATGTATATGCATTTGGCTGTTGTGCCTTGTCTTTTTCTTTTTTAATTTTCAGAGTTTTTGAAAACGATACACTGTCCAAATAAAAAGGAAGAATATGCTGTTGAGCTGAAGCGGTCTACTAACCTCCTACGAAAGTTTGTGGTGCCTTTAGCAATGCTTTTGATTTAAGTTTCACAAATTTAGTTTCTTCGTGCATATTTCAATTATGTAGTACCAATCTCTACAGGAGCAGATTACGAGTTGTGCCAAGTATAAGGGATTGCGTACTGCCTAGCTGAAGCTCCAAAGTCTTCACCGGAGAAGGAACCGTTGGAGGCTGATATCAAGAAGTTCAGGACAATCATGAGAATACGTAAACTTTATATATGCAAGTTCTTATCATGAGAATCAGAATGAACCCATCAATTGCTAGATTTATATCCAAAACCCATACTTCCTTTTTCCCATCTTATTTATTGGTCATATAACACAATTCTCTTTCACATGTGCATTCTGCATGTTTTTCTTTAGAAATATTGCAGTGGTGCAAATTAGCTATTTAATGAAAATTTATCATATGAAATTGATTGCTATGTACTAACAGTAACATTGTAATTTTTTTACACATGCATTCAATCAAATTATGTAAAGTAAATAGCATTGATTTAATTTGATGCAGGTCTAATAAATTTACACAGTAGATGATGTATTTAAATATACTAACTTGAACAAGCAAAAGAAAATAGTAACTTGAACAAGGTATTTTGTCATCTCTACCAACAATACACTTCAAAAAAAATTAACTATTTTTGGAGGGAGCCGCGCGAACGCAGGCCCCCACAGCAACAAATTATGATGTAGGCTGTTCTACTTGAGAACACCTTAGGTAGGCACCCCTCCGAAGTGCAATGGAGTTCACAAACCTAAGCCAAGGACCTTCATGATCGTCTATTGACCCCATCCAGGTAAGTATGTTGCAATGATGCAAATACTCTTTATTTATATTCCCCTCAACACTCCCACATGTGAAATCCGAGCGATGTGGGACAAATTGTAAGCTATAATGAACTTGGTTAACTAAACTAAAACCTCTAATTCATGTGTATTACCTAACGAATCTCTTCCCTCAACAACGGTAAATACTATGAACATGTTGTTTCTTTTGAGATTAAATTATTTGTAACTGTACAGTGCTTATCATATTAAAGTATGAGCATTCAGGGTAAACAAAGATTTGGTGTCATAATAACCTCAAAACTACTACTAGCGAGTAATACAAACATTACCAAATGCCTTGAGCTACTAGAATTGGTATTCCTTTCCTCCAAGGGCTTTACAGCAACTGTACTATACACTTATTCACTTCTTGTATATTGAATTAATACAATTCATTTCGCTTTTACAAAATAAATTATAAGCACTAAAATTTGAAGAATGCTACGTTTTCATTCTCAAAGTACCCTGCATATTATGAAGGGTAAAACAAGTACCTTCACTGATTATCCAAGTTAAGACCATAGATAATGATGTTTAAATATCCAATTTTGTTAGCTGCACGTATCATGATGTTTAAATATCCAAACAAGACCGGAAATCAACCGGCACCAGTGCTCCTCTCTACTCCGGCAACGAAACCCAGATTCTGGCAACTTTCCAAAGCGGAACTAATGAACGTCGTGAAAAGGGGTTTTGTTTTAACTGCGACGAAAGGTTCTCTCAGGGACATCACTGTAAAGGATGGTTGCTCCTCCCTCATTGCCGAAGATGAAGGCGACATCAATTCCATATTAGGAGGATTTGGAGAAGGATGGACCAACAACATCGTGAGAGAGAAGTATGTTCGAGCTGCAAATTTGTTTGTGTTACGCAGGTCAATAATATCCTCCCCTCAATTACATTCTTTGAATAAAGATTACATGGGAATAGACCGGTTAGAGGACAACTTGATGGTCGTCTCAAGGAGGAGTCTGGTCGACCAAGAAAGTTCAACATAGATCATTTTCAGCGACGCCTATAAGCAACTAAGACTTCCAGACTCAACTTTGTTACCATATTGAGTGCACAGTTATACTATGTGATAATAGTTCCTCTATTAAACTGTCTAAAAACCCAGTGATGCATGGGAGATGCAAACGTATAGATGTGAGATACGACTTTCTCAGAGATCTTACAAAAGAAGGATTGGTTGAGATGGCACACTGCAGTACTCAGGAACAGATTGCAGATATTATGACCAAGCCTTTGAAGCTGGAAACCTTTTGCAAGTTGAGGGAGAAGCTAGGCATCAGTGAAATGTCTTAATTCTTTGTGATATATGTCTGTAAACTAAATTTGTTTGTCATAAGGTTCAGCTTAGGAGGGTAATTGTTAGGATATGCTTGTTACAAGTTAGTTAGAAGTTAGTTGTGGAAGTTACTTAGGTCTCAAGTAACTCAGTTTGCTATATATAGCAGCTTCGTATCAAACCATAATTCAATAATGAGAATACACTTTTACATAACACAACACTCGCTCCAGCAGATATCGAACCTATGAGGTCCATATCTGATTCAGTCTGAGTATAAGCTAATGTTATGGACGGTGATCATCAAATTGGTAGTTTCTGAGTGTTACTTGTATATATTTCAGATTTATAATATGAAACATGTTACTTTTGTTTGGACTATTTTAAAATTCAAAAAGTTTTGAAACGGAAATTACAATAATTTAATGTCAAAACACATGGACTTTGAGTTTTTAAATATTCCGATTATAAATCCATTTGGGTTGGCCTGATGGTATTGGTTTGGGACCTTGAAGTGTGCTCCTCGTCTCATGTTTCATTTTCTCCACGGCCAATTTTGGAGGGTTAGTTTATCGTCTTCAAAGGACCCTTGCATCTGTCAATTTGGTTAGTTAGTGTTTCTCTTTTTGGTTAGTTAGGTTTTTGCATTTTGTGTGTTTGAACTTTTAATTTGGTAGGTCATTTTTTAAAAAAAGACTGGCGGATTCTAATGTGTGCAGGAGATGAGAAGGCACTTGATGCGTTGATTGCTTACTTGCAAGATACAGATGCTGACACTAGGTGATATTGGTGTTCATATTTAATTGCATTTTTGTTTGAATTTTGAATATAATGAATTATCCCATCTTACTAAATCATGAATGTTTTCTTTGTACAACAATTTTATTTGAATTTTGGGGCAAAAGTTGTTTGGAAACGAAGTTTGTGATGCCAGTTGTGGCTAAATGTCACACAAGAAAGCAGAAGATGGTAAAAAAAAAATTCAACTTTAATTTTTTTCTTCATTTTATTGATATTGTCGGATTCAGCTGAAACAATTAGAAAATATTTTTGCAAAACGCGGACTTCCACAGCAACAACACCTTAGATAGGCATCCCTCCGAAGTGCAATGGAGGTCACCGACCTAGGCCATGGACCTTCATGATCATCCACTGACCCCATCCAGGTAAGTATGTTGCAAATACCTCTTTATTTATAATCTCTTCAACACTCCCAAATGTGAACTTCGAGCGATGTGTGACAAATAATAAGCTATAAAGTCTCATGTATTTTATTTGTGTTACCAAACGAAGCTCTTTCCTCGGCAACAATAAATGACTATGAACATGTTGCGTCTGTGATATCAAATTCTCGTAAATGTATCTTTGAACATACAAGGTGCTACATATGATCAATATCTTGATGGTTAGCATACAGATAAATTATGTATGATATGCATGATGTGTTGTTTCCTTTTCACATATGACCTATTAAGCAAATGTACACTTAGGTGTCTCTCGGTGTCAAATATGTATCATGTTCGATACCGACACAACACAACACATAATTATATTGAATTATACCATTTTCTTAAATTATTATCAATGTCGACGTATTTGTGTCGTGTCCGTGTTGAGTCTGTGCTTCATAGCATCTTGCTTATGTATGATTAGATTCCTAAGGAAATTTATTCTTCATCTTCTATAGTCTTTCCTGCATACTGCTTTTGGCTGATCTAAGCTATGTTCTTCTTTTGACTAAGGCCACCAACTCTCAAAGCTAGACTAGTGACTACCCTCTTTGATCTCAAAGGGTGTGGGTAGGGGTTGGTGGACAAAGATTTGCTGTCATAACCTCTATTCAGAATGTATCACAACCAACATGTAATTAAGGGATTCAAGTACATTATATAAGTAATTAAGGATTCATGGAATATTGCATGTTCAACATATTCCTCAGACCTTGGTAAAATTAGTCTTTAAATACTGTGATTATAATAACATGGTCATACAAATAGGGTGACATTTATAGTACACAACATGATGACCCTTCTATCTCTTTCTCAACAATGCTACTTCTTCTTCCTCATATTCTCACTGCAAACAAATTATGCTTCACACATTGCAATGTTTATTCTGATTTTCTTTTGAATCAACATGTTAGTGGAATTTACCTATATTTTTAATCTTACAATCCAGCAATAAATTTAATTTTGGTTTGTTTACTTTATGGTTTCTTGCATTGCTTTCGTGATCTTAAAGACTACTTCGGGTGCATCTACTTAAGAATTTTACATATAAATGAATATTTTCTATGGAAGTATAAATGTAGAAATTACACTTCAACAAATTCACTTATATCTTAATAATTTCACATTTTCAATATGAAATATTTAAATTTGTCTAGTCACGTCCCTTAAAAAACTTGTTACACCTTAAAAAGGTACAAATATCTCAGTTTTGAAATTAAATTTTCAATATCCATATACTCTCCTATTTAGTCACATATCCATTAATATTTATGTGAGAGAGGTTGAGATTTAGAGTGAGAGATGATTATTTTTTTTTAGAAAATGTATTTGGACAGGACAATTTTAATATTATGACTAAATTTTTAAGGGTTAAATATGTTTTTGGTCTATATAAAATTGGGACCTTCTAAGTTTAGTCCTTACTTAATTTTAATAATTTTTTTAATAGGGATTAAAAAAGCTATTAAAATTAAGTAATTTTTTGTAGGGATTAAAAAAACTATTAAAATTAAGTAAGGACTAAACTTAGAAGTTCTTAATTTTATAGGGACCAAAAACATATTTAACCCAATTTTAAATAAATTTGTGTGTAACCCGATATTTTTTAATCGTTGTTGGAAAAAAAATCCAAATGTTTTAATTTTAGTCTACTTTTTAAAAAAAAGTCATGCTAACATGTATCACAAGGAGATTTGCTAAGAAACATAAAAGAAGAGTTTTATGTTCAAAAGATGATAATCAAACTTTTAAAAAGTTGACTATACAATCTTCAATAAAATACTACTGCTATTATATTAAGTTTCTTAACAAATGTCTTTAACACACAAGTGCTCACAAAATCTAAACTAACTATACATACTCGCATAAATAGAAGAAAAAAGGTAAAAAGAGAAGAATCAATTGTTTCTTTTTATTAAAATAATTAAATGATGTATATTTTTTTTATAGGTGTGATCAAAATTTATGGTTATGACCAACCAAAAATTATTCCTTTAAGGTATAATTTGTTAGCATTTAAAAAAACAATAGATTCTAGATTACCTTCTCGTGCCCATAGGTATATTACGGAAATGGATCTCTTAATTGAGAAAAGAAAAAAAAAATTGAGAAATCATGTGGAGTTTTGATAATTTATCTCCATATTATCAATGATTAAGATTTACCACTGATCCATTTGACAAAAAAGAAAAAGATCTACAGCTAATCTTAACAATTGATAACGTGAAAATAATAATGGTTTTTTTTTTTTTTGATGTCTAGGGTTTAAACTTCATATCTTGCATGTATTATATATTGTTTTTATCAACTGAGTTAAACTCATGGGAACAAAAATAATGGTTAATATCTTCGCATTATTTTCTAAAAAAAATAAAAAACCATTCGAGAGTATTTACTCCATATATTATTAGCTGTGAAAAGAGTGAATTTTGCATTCATTCAACAACAAAAGTTATTCTCCTCCTCATTGAAAGTTGTGTAAAAAATAATGGAAAATGTTAAGGATTAAAGACCTGATACTCCCTCTCATCTCGATTATAAGAAGAAAAAACAAATTAATTTTTAGATTTATTTAATAAGTAATTAGTTGGTCTATAATATTCATTCAATAGGTAATAGTCGTTGCTAATATAAACCAAATGTGGAATGAATTAACTCCTGTTTTTAATTCATAGTCAAACAAATTTTTGGTTCTAATTATTAAAAAAAAATCACTACTTTTAAGTTACATTTATTGTTTAAAAGACTTTTATAGCCCTAATTTAATGTTTGTTTTCAATATCAATGGGTAAATTCAAAACTTCACAAATTTTTACTAGGATATATTTGAAAAAATATTCAAAAAGTTACAACAATTAATTATTATCTTGGTTTTGATATTTTAGGGCTTTTCTTCTTATAATATAGATTATATGTAATAATAGTGCTAGCAACACCCTCTATTAAGCATTCCCTCAAATATTCACTCTCTTTGTAAATTCACTTGGATTGACCTATGATATTGGCTTGGGATCTGAGAGTATGCTCCTCCTTAAGGTTTTAGATTTGATTATTTCTTGTATCAATTTAGATGAGTTATTTTAACTTCTTAAAAAAATATATAGATTAGATATAGTAATTGAGACCGGAGGAAGTAAAATTTTGTAAAAAAATATAAGTATTCACTGCATTTAAAAATTAAAATATTTAATTTTTCCACAGAATAATTTATATGCTTAAATCTTTAAAAAAATCCTTGAACACTAAGACCCACAAATATCGATTAAACCATTAAATTGATCTCTGTCTTTATAAGTCACTCTCAAACTAATCCCCAACTTTATTAACAGAGAAATAATATTTGTACAATCATTTAGTGACAACCTTTTGACAACTTCCTATTTTATACATACTCACGCTATCATCTTATTTTCTCTTTTCATTTTTCTCTCTATTATTTTTGACCAATAAGAAGAAAGAAAAAGAAAGTTGTCGTACAAGTTGTCACAAATGGTTGTACAAATATTACTACTCTTATTAATATTTTAAACTAGTGTTTGTCTTTGTCAAAAAATTCTCAATTAAGTCCCTCATACGACGAAATCATGGAGACAGTTACCTAATCGAGTAACTTTTGCACTTCTTTCTTTTGTGGGTTTGTCACCTAGTATCAAACAAACAACACCCACAACTTCACGCATGCTCACCTAACACTTTACCGAAATTTCTGCATCACCCATTGCCCCATTCAAATTGCTAATGATGATGAATAACACTATGACTCTGTTTTTTTAACAAAAATAGAGCATAGTTGATAATGTAGCGGATGACAGATGAATTTATTAAATGATGTATATGATTTATAATAAAAATCACATACATAATTAATTAAATAAATTTAAAATATAATTTTTTGTTTATAATAGTAACCGGGTGGTATAATTATGACGAATAGATATATTATTTGCTAGAATGACTATTTAACCCTTTATCTAATCTAAAACTTTTATTTGTTGAGAGGATCTATCCTAACAAAACTTGTTTCCCTCAAAAGAATTTATTTATGTAGTTACTTTATAGATGGAGACGTGTGTTTGTGTAATATTTCAATGGTAAAGAGTAAAACCAAACAAACATTAAAGAAAAATAACACACTTTTAAATTATTTTTTTTTGAGGGAACACACTTTTACATTATTACATACCCCCTTTAGGTTTTTTCATCATGACATTATTTATTGCATATCTCTATCACTAAGCTGTTCGTCACATATGATACTATAAAAAGGACATTTGAGTTAGACATCATTAATAGCAATTTGCGTAACACATAGTCAAAAACGTGAACTATTAGGAACCTAGCTTCAATGCATATAAATTTCACACATATACATGAATTTACATATATAGTCAAAAACATATAAATTTTTTATGTGTATAGCTGTAAAATTGACTTTTCTTTCATTGGTTTCCAACACATATTAAGCTTATGTCTTCAAATCTAAGTTAAAATTTGCAAGTATAATAGTATACATTTTAAATTATCATCATCATCATTCACATAACTTTACTTCAAATCAACAAATTTCTGTTTTTTTGGTTGTAAAGAATGGGTTGCAGTAGCTCAAAAGTAGCAGAAAATATTATGGATGGATCCTCAGAAGTTGGCAAAGATAAGAATCTACCTTCAGAAGTAAAAGAAAATGAGCTTAATTCTTGTTCTGAGGATTTTACTACCCTTGCTTCTGAAACACCATGTAAGTAAGAAAACTTCCTTTTCATTTTTGTTTTGTTTTTTTGCCTTGGAAATTTAATTTGTTTTGATCAATGAATTGTAATCTTATAATTTAAAATTATAGGTAGATGTGTGATTTAGATAATTTCATGGATATAGGCAAGAGAAATATACTTTGATTTTGATTTAATAAGTTCTATAGGATAGCTTATGAAAACAGATTATGGCTTGTTATAGAAATAACTTATACATAAACACTTATTAGCTGCTACAATCGGTTAATAAGTTGTTTATCCAAACAGAACCTTAAATTGGTTCCTTTCCACTGGTGTGTTTTAATTTATGCAACCAATATTGTTTATGAATAGTGTACATTGTTTTGAAGATCTTTTCTTGTACCTAGCAGTTACTGTGAGAGAGGTGGAAATCTTGAAGGAGTTGTACAAAAAATTAAGCGCAGTAATTGTGAAAAATGGACTTATTCAAAAGGTAGTTTTTTAAATTCAACTTAGTTCAAGGAAACTTGAATCTCTTGTTTGATTGGAGAATCAGTATTTTTGTACTTATTTAGATTCATTTCTTGCAGATAGTTTTTAATAATTGATTTGTGTATTGTCTATATTAACAGGAAGAGCTTCACTTTGCTCTTTTTAGAAACAGAAACAAACGCAACCTCTTTGTGGATAGGGTATGTTTGTTGATCTAATTTTTGTTGTTCTTACACATTCTTATTATGTACTATATGCACATGTTGATAATGTAAATGTAAATAGCTTTTCAAGTATAGTCGTTTGATCTTCTTTCCATGCAGATGTTTGATCTCTTCGATGTCAATCACAGCGGCCATATAGAGTTTGGCGAATTTATCAGATCTTTGGGCATCTTTCATCCTAAAGCTCCTCAAGCAGACAAAATAAAATGTAAGAAATATAAGTCATTGTACATAAGAAATTTAGTCGTTTGTTTACCATTCCAGGATGTTGATTGTATATACAATCATAAAAATTAGAACACATCGTATTCATTAGCATATTAAATTTCAAGATTATATTGTTCACTATATGATTACTCACCATGTAAAATTATTCTTCGCAGATACATTTAGATTATATGACTTGAGGCATACTGGTTACATTGAGCGCGAAGAGGTAAATACTCCTGTGATCTTCTATAGGATATATTTGTATAATTCTTATGACACCTGTTTTAATGTTTTGGTTCATATGAAAATTTACAGTTGAAGGAGATGGTGTTGATGATTTTGGTTGAATCTGATTTGGTTCTCTCTGATGATGTGGTTGAAACAATTGTGGACAAGGTTTGTTATCATTATCAGACTCTAAATAAAATGATCACTTTACAAATTTTATATGGAAAGTTTCTAATATATATTTTGGGGGGTGTTAACAGACATTTCTAGAAACAGACACAAAAGGAGATGGAAAAATTGACTTAGCAGAATGGAGTGAATATGTTGGAAAGAATCCGTCATTACTCAAGAACATGACTCTACCTTATCTAATGTAAGTTTTAAATTTTATTACATGACACATCCATTCATTGCATTATAATGTTTTTTAAAATGACCTCGAAATGAATATAGTTAAATTGTCTTCTTTTGTTTTTGGTATCGTTGTGTTACTCCAAGTGACACAGTCGTTTCTAAATCACTTTCTGATTCTAATTTCAGGGACATAACTCTAGCATTTCCCAGTTTTATGCTAAACGCAGAAACTGAAGAATCATACTCGTAGTTTGAGTATATATAATACCCAAATGCAATGCATATAGAATGGTCGGCATGAGTTAGATCAACCTCTGATAACCGTATATCAATGCTTATTAGAAATTGGTCTATTTTGAAACAAAACTCGCGCAGACAATAGTACACTTTTTATGGGGAAGTTTGGCCGTTGTTTCTGAATTCCTTATCCGAGGTGTGTATTGCAAGGTTTCCTTAGGGCAATTAGAAAAACCTGCAATTCACAATTTTCACTACGAAATAGTGAAAATGCATGGAGGGACACAATTTTGACCCTGCAGCAGATTTTGGATTCACTACCATCTCACATTCCTAGCATTCATGTAGTTTGTCATTTGGAACCGTTGGATCAAGACCTTACAGTTTTTGACGAGCTTAAAATCATAGTCATGCCATCTTCATAACAGCTCCAAATTACTACTAAGTGCGTCAAATGTGACCGCTTACACAATGAGTCTCGTAAACAGAAAGTTTGTAAGCCTTCTGAATATGTTTTTGTTATCCTAATGTGTGATAATACCTTGTTAACATGATCTTTCTGTGATGTGGTTCAAGTACTTACCTGAATTCTGACCATTAAGGCGTCTTAATATAATGTAATGATTTTCCATGTATCAGTAGATGAAGAAAATATAAAGACTGTTATGTAGTTTTAACAGAATTTTAGTAACTATCAAATAAACTTACTTGAGTATGAAGAAATCAAGTTTTAGAGAGAATATCTTATAGTAAAGGGTAATTTGTGGTCAAAACTACTGTTAGAAGATCACTCAACCTTAATATTTGCAATTTTTCAAAAGGTTTTCATCTTTTATAAAGAAAGAAACAAGTCAATAAAAAATGCACAACTTTTAAAGGAATGACAATGAAAATTGCAATCACTAATATGATGCAATCTGACTGGATTCTAAATGAGCATAATGAAATGACTAAAGATACCAAAAAGAGAGAAAATCACCATATGTCCATCTTGATTGCCATATCTAGAAAGTTTAGTCACAAAGAACTTTACATTCCTATAAAGAAATTCATTACAGCATGTGTGATGAAGAGCAAAAGAAGCAAATCAATCTGAAGCAAAAAAAAATAACAAGTTTGATAAAATAACCGATAGTGTGAACATATCGTGGAGAGGAAATAAGCTACTTGATAGTGAATAAGCTGGCGGATTGAATGTTTAGTATTTTGTAAACTTAGAAGTTGAACTAACTAATGAATATGAAATGACATAAAAATATATTTTTAATTAATATTTCATTTCTTTCAATCAAGATATTAATAATAAAATTGACAAAAAAAACATAAGTGTTGTGAATTCGTTGCAAAAACACAACAATAAAACTTGATGCGTGGAACAAATAAAACCAAGCAATCAAATCAAGCGGGTGACAAAATAATTCAAACAAAAATAAACAGCAACAGAAGAGAGAAAGATAACACAAGAATTTGTTTACCCAGTTCGGTCTAATGATGACCTACTATGGGGGAGAGAACAGCTCTCCGTTCCACTATAATGATATAAATTTCTTTACAAAGAGATATCGAGGGTTACAAAAATTAGTCTTCAAACCTAATTCTACCAAAGTCTCAATCTCTTCCCTTGACCAAGAGACTCAATCCTAACAGTGTTTTGTTCAAGGTGAATCAAAACAATCCCAACCCTAGTGTTTGTTGCGAAGAGAAATTCTCTATAAACCCTAGTTTGTATGTTAGCTTCTAAACCCTGTTTTCTACACTCATATTCATCTGATACAAGATTTATATTTATAGTGGAAAGCATCCCTAAAAAATTGGAACAAAACAGGCCAAACAGTTGTTTTATTTTTCTGCTCTTGCGACAATTCGGCCACCGAAAAATTATGAGACAAAAGTCTCCAAAAAACTGGTCAAATTCGGCCACCAAACGGAACCATTCGGCCATCGAATTTGACAGATAGGAAGTATTATTTTTGAGTCACTTTTCAACAATAAGCAATAAGTGCAAACACTCTTTGAAGTAGCTTATAAACAGACGAAGTCCACGATAAAAAGTTGTTGTGAAACATCTATTTTGATCATATGACCTTTATCTGATACAAGCTCGAAAAAGGTCGTGTCCATGTTGTCGTTCTTAGAAAAAAAAAAGATCTTGATAATCTGGTTAACAAGATTGTTCCAAAAATGAACCTTGTATTAATTTGATAAAATATATTCCATCTGGTCTTATTTATAAGAGACATTTGAGTCAACAAAAGTTGATGTATCTGGTCCAATTTCTTAGGCAGATACATCAAATTTTGTTGACCTAAATTTCTCTTGTAAATAGAACCGAAGAGAGTACATCATATTTTCCTTGTGAGTATCATCAATATTTGCTCACTTAAAACTATAGGACAAGGGTTTTCCGCATTCACAAATTTGTCATGCATTCCATACATCCTCGATCGTTGGATCAAAATCTGACAATCGAGAGATTTCATGCTCATATTTTTTTTCTTAAAATAGAATAAAAATTGCATAGAAATATCGTTGTGTGATCTGTTTGTCTTTCCTTCTTTAAAAATCTTAATGACAAGAATAGTGTTTAAGAAGATTTTAAAAATGGAACGTTAGATATTAAAAATAAAAGTGGTACAATCACCGTCATTTAGTTGTCGTTGCTGCTAATGGTGGGAGTAACGGTAAAACGGCATTATAATATTAGGGTTGGTGGGATGATGATGATTAGAGATAAGGACAGGAACCCCACGCTGGTTTTTTCTTTTGTAAAGTATATCGACATACCACGATCCACTCACCAAATCCTCTTTATCGCATTTTCCCAATTCATGTAATAAAAATGTTCACCAATCTTTACCTTGTTTGTGTGTTAATCTCCAATTTTTCCGGCAAAATGACTTTGTTTGGAGTTTCTTAACTTAGAAATCGAATTCAGATTATTTTAAATAATTTGTCATTGATAGAAATCATTAAGCATTTGACACTGAGTCCAAGTGTGTTGGTTAAATGTCTGCTAATTTCAAAAGAAAGCTAAACAAATACTCCATATATATAAGGAGAGATCAAAGTTACAAGATATAATATTACGTCAATATTTTTGTCAAAAAAATTATCGAAGTTACACGATATAATGTCACGTCAATGTTTTTGTCAAACAAAATTTACATTAATGATGTACTATATAATGTTCTTTCTGATCTTTTTTACATCAATTATTCTATTAATCTAAAAAGTGAAGCGTATCTTATAAAAAAGACCAGAAAGAGTATTGTTTTACTTGATATAGATTTTAGAAATTTAATTGTTAGATAGCAAATTTATATCATATGAAATATATCACAAAATTTTATACAAATACAAACTCATTTGATTATCATTAAGATTAACAATGTTCAATAAATCTCATAGTTTAAGAGATTTACGATATATTAAATACTATAAAAAAGTAAAATATTAGTAACAAATGGTTTATGAATACATGATCTCATATACCAAAGATACTTGAATGATATGGTAAGAAAACTCGGCAAACTTAACAAGATCTCTTAAATTTAAATTCAACTCTAAACATGCAGCAATCTGAGAGAGATTTATTGGTTTATGCATTTGAGCGTAAAAGATATCTAACTCAAAAAATATATAAATACATGATCTCATATTAGATGCTATCAAAACCAATTATAGCAATTTTTAAAAAAGCATACTACTCATTCTGTTTCTTTTTAAATCTCGTTTGACTATGATTTCAACGTTTTTAATTGACGGTCGTTTTGATATTTTAAAGTTAGGATTTGTCAATTTACTTTCTCAATTACTCTTATCTTTTTCAATAAAACTAAAGAATTAAAGTTTTTTTTTTAATAAAACAAAGGTTGTTTTAAATAACTTCAAATATTAAACAAAATTTGGTTAACTATAATAATGACTCCATGAATTTTGATGATATCTTTGACATTAGTATTT
>Ga0315913_1002368_pt1 | contig 22058 bp, 11 predicted proteins | sample MpolsnodulesMG_FD_207736 | JGI IMG/M metagenome (GOLD analysis project Ga0315913, IMG submission 207736) | Medicago polymorpha root nodule microbial communities from Los Angeles, California, United States - small nodules | ecosystem: Host-associated > Plants > Roots > Nodule | place: USA... | reverse complement strand
TTTGGTGCTGGTCGAAGAATGTGTCCGGGCATTGGATTTGGCTTATCCAACATTGAGCTGCCTCTTGCTCAGTTACTTTACCACTTTGATTGGAAGCTTCCTAATGGAATGAAAGAACTCGATATGACTGAGTCATTTGGGCTTGCTATAGGAAGAAAAAATGACCTGTGCTTGATTCCTATCACTCGTTGTCCTTAATATGTGTATTTCCTAAGTAAAAATTTTACAAGTGTTGAATTTCTTATTCTACTTTCAGCAATTGGAGAATGATTGTGATAAATGGAGCAAATACCATTCATTTCTCCCAATAAGGTGTATGTTGTTCCTAATATTTGCACTAAAATGAAACTGTAAACCCTTGAAGTATGATTGCACAATCTTGTATAAGATGGATTATTATAAGCAATCAATTTTATAACTACTGTAATAATTGTTACAAGTTTAAATCCAAAGCAAAACTTAATCAAACTCACATTCATAATTACTAATTAACCACAAAGATGCAACCATGCAAACCGTACCGTGAAAAGGTCAAACTCAAATGACATAAATTGGTTACATTTCTTTCAAAAAAAATTAATAAATTGGTTACAATCAAAAGCTTCAATACCCCAATTCAAACCACATAAGACGAATCAATAGAGCTATAACATGGCAACAACAGAGAAAAAAAAACAAAAAGAGAAGCTAAAAAGAATATTCCAAACAAGTGCCACATGAAATTCTTTAGGTTGGATGATTCATGTGCAGCTCCACAATATTAACCTTAAAGAGAAAAGAAGGATCAAGTATGTAGTTTGTGCTTGCATAATTGATAATATATTAAGTCCAGTGAAAAACATGGAGAACTTTTCTAATTGGAACCTTTTCTAATGGATTAAAAACTACACAATTCAAACATGAATTATCAGCACACAAGCTCTTCTTCTTTTCTAATACTACATGTTACGAATGTCATCCAAATCAAGGTTTAATGAAAACCAAATTGTTCATACAGAGAAGCAAACATGAATAAAACTGAAGTGGGAGAACACAATTCTAATTAGATTTACGAAAACTAAAGTATAGACAAAAAATCTAAATAAACCAACAAAACTCTACTCAAATATTGATTAAATATTTGTTATAGATTGATTTTAGTTATAAGCAACCCCTAATTACATCATCTTATTGACCACTTCAACTCTTATAACCGAACCTTATACTATATGTGCCATATGGGCATTTTTTACTCCTTGATGTAGTTATACAAAAAGTATGAGCTACGTAGCAAATGAAATATGTGATAAGTGTGATCCAACAAATATAAGATTCTGAAACAGCTCTAACATAACATAAACAAGCTAAGTTTGTAGATTCATATTTCTTCATCACTAAAACAAAACACTATTGTTGAAAATTGACTCAAAGTTTGATGTTGAAGTTCGTAAGATATGGTGGCATGATTTGTGCAATCATGGAACAATTTGGTACAATAATTTGGAGGTTTTGGTTCCCATTTTTTTTGCGGCACGATTTGTGGGTTTTGGTTCCAATTTTTAAAGTGTAGACCTACAATGATTTAAATAAATAAGAAAACATAGTATTGTGAGAGTCACACCTGCTTAAGCCCACGAATTCATGAATTTGACTGTAGTTAAAGTCAGCGAACTCAAATGCGATTTATACTAGAGAGGTTTTAAAATTTGATTTCATAAAAAGTTCATTGAAAAATTAAATTGTCAAACTATTTTTCCTAATTTAGGGAAATGAAGTATGATTATGATCAGTTGGAATTGGATATTAATTAAGTTCTACAGAATACATCATATTTGTTTAAATGCATTTCATGTAAGACTCGAAAGTAAGACCCCACACGTAACAATCACCGTGTGATCAACAGATGGAACTTGACAGCCGATAGATAGTAAAATCCCATGAACTCATCACTTAGATAGATAACGATTAATAACAAGAATACGATAAATAACATGAATAAGACTTGACTGTTAAGTAATTCCAACAACTAAATACAGAGGATTCGAATCTTAACCGCCGCTAACATTCTTTAATCAAACAGTAAACTTTCCACCGTTGCAAACAAATTAACTTTGCAAAACTCTAAACAAATAGGTAATGTGAATTGTTTGATTGAAACGAAAATCCTTATGGATAAGATACTCTACTTACCACTTTATTACTTGGTAAACGATTTGGTACACTTGTCTAATCCAACCATCAAGTATCAACAAAATTTATTACTATAATCTAAATACTTCAATAAGATAATATCGAATAATAGAATATACAGTGCATAGGTTTTCCATTCCAATGACAGTTCATCATCAAGTTATATCATAATAAAAATCGTGACTCATGTTCATTTGTTTGAGGAGACAATCCTATGTCCTTCAAACTATAAAAGTCTAATTGAAACTTAACATTTGGGAGAAATCACTAGACATGGGTTTAATTCTTCTTCTAAAGCCTGACTTGACAATGGAACTAATTCATCCGCAATGGAGATATCCATGACCCCTGAATGTGGCGTATTTAGTAAAACTTATTTTGAAAATCGAAGTTCATCAACAATGGGCTGACAGATAAATGTACATAATCTGAGGTGAGGAAAATGTAATTAAGAACATGACTTGGGTCATTCCAGTTTGTGAACAAATCTTGGTTGCATTCATCTTTCCACTGCAAAACATATATCAAAATAAGATTTATGAAACACATGAAAAGAAAATAATCTAGAATATATTTTTTCCACCACACAAGAAACCTTTTTAATTGTGAGATCTAAAATAAGATCTTATTGAAGGTCTAATTGAAGGTATTAAGTTTTGAAATACAAGAGATTGAGATCTAAAATAAGATTTGGTTTTATAGTTTGAATTTGCTAATTTTTTTTTATCAAATACAGTAGTTAACGTATGTATTTAAACCTTTGGTCATAAATTTGGTTGCACCTTTTTTCGTATGGTTTCTACCAACAACCAAATACTAGTATCAGATACCCCCTTAAAGATGTACATAAAAATATATGAATTTAAAATTAAGATTTTATTCAAATTTAAACTTCGGTTTAAAATCTATGAACTATAAAGTTTATCCCTTACTCTGTATATGACCTTGCAATGACAATCTATATCTTGCCCTATTTCTTGATGGTCTAAGCTTTTCAACCATTATTATATGTGTTAATTTTATACCAAAACCAAAGGCTGCACTGCTATCGCTATATAGAGAGGATTCCTATAATGTTGGACATATGTAGTTTTAATGAAGGAATTGCTCGCAATATCTCTGGTGAGGGAGTTGTTGGCTCTGTACCCTACCATTTTGATAGGATGGTATTATGTTGCAATATTTCTTTTGCTATGTACTTTTGTTGAATATGTTTTTGTCCAAGTTCCCAAATGTTGTTTTCCTCTTTTAATCATTCTGAAGCTCTTGGATGTGGCATTTATATTTTTCTACTTTGATATTAATTAAGTTATTCTATTCATTTTACTGTGTTAAATTGTGCAGGAAGAAAATACATCTCTCAGAGATAATGCATGTCTGGTCATATGATATTGACATGCACAAAGAGCCTGCAGGATTGAATCCAAGGCAACTCGAGATGAAGATTTGGAATCTGTGTGTAATTTTGTTCCAAAAACTGCATGAAGAGCCCGCATGTTCAAACAATTACACATGCAGTTTTTGGAACTAAATTACACATAGATTCCAAATCTTCATCTCATGTAACTTTATATTCAATCGTGCAGGCTCATGATGTATCTCTATAATCACATGAGCAAACATTTTCTCTGAGAGTTTTGTTTTCGTTCTGAACAATTTAACACACTCAAATGAACATAATACCTTCATTAATATCAAAGTATAAAAATATAAATGCACATCCAAGAGCTTCAAATTGATTGAAAGAGGAAAACGACATTTTGGAACTTGGACAAAAACAGATTCATCAATTTTACAGAGGCAAAGAGATATTGCAAGATAATTCCATCGTATAAGAACAGAAAGGTATACAACCAACAATCCACTAGAGATATTGCAAGCGATCCCTTGATTAAAACAACATAAGTCTAACAAGATAGAAATGCTCTCTACTATAGCTATAACAGTGAGAGCCTTTGGTCTTTGGTATAAAATTACCACATATAAAAAATGGTTGAAAAGCTTAGACCACCAAGAAATGGAGGAAAATACAGATTTTAATTGCCATGTCAAATCCAAAGAAAGAGAAAAATTTCATAGTTCATAGATTTTCAACTGAAGTTTAAATTTGAATAAAATTTTAAGTTGAAATTCATATATTTGTACATACATATTTAAGGGGGATATGTGATACAAATATTTGACAGGTGGTAGTAACCATACAAAAAAAAAAGTGCAACCAAAATTTATGATAAAAAAGGTTTAAATACCAACATTAGTTATTGCATTTGATATAAAAAATGGCAGCAAATTGGAATTGTAAAACCAAAACTTTTTTCAGATCTGAGTTCATATTCAATCTCTAATCTCTAATAATTTTCCTGACATAAGGAAATAACCTGAGTTCGATTTATTGGTGCAATAATTTTTTGTAAGACTATATATACCTCATAGCCAAACCCCATGTAATAAAGGTTTTGATGAGTGGGTGGCAGAATGTGACTATGTCACAAAACGACGAAAGCGAAGGAAGGCGTCTCCGTTGTCAACAAATTCGTTGTCTTATGGACAAAATAGTTGTGGAGTTAGGCCAATCTTATGGACAAAATAGTTGTGGAGATGGCAAGTTTTGTTGGGAGAAAAGAGAGTAAATGATCTCATCCGGAATGGTGCAAATATAATCTGAATTCTCCATTGTGTTGTAAAACTTAGTGTGATGTGGTTGTTTGTACAAGAATTTTATTTTGTTTTGGTGAGAGTGAGACTGCAACATGGGGTATATATATTGTGTTTACGGAAAAGTTGTTTCTAACAATCCAGCGGCTATTAAGCGGTATTGTGCTAAACCCTAACTTCTAGCGGTATTGTGCTAAACCCTAACTTCTAGAGTATTATCTTTGTTTTTTCTTCTAAATGACGTGTAGAGCTTATCTATTTAGAGGTATTGGAAAATGCAAAAAGTAAATGGAGCTAATTAGGAAATTTTATCACCAAAAAGATAAAAGCTTATTTGGAAATTCAAAAATAATTAATAGCAGTCAATATGATTTCTTATACGGGAAAAGTATACTATATCTACATTTTTTTATCACAAAAATAAAACCTACATTTTTTATTTTATTACGTGTAGAGTTTATCTATTAAGCTGTATTAGGAAATTAAAAACAAATGGTTCTTTGTTTTAAACCTCTCCAAATACAAATTTCTTTTGTTTGGCTCCTATTAACAAGAATTAATGGTAGATTCTAGGGTGAGGGTTCAATTAAGTCCCTCACCGGTGAAGCACCAAAAACTCGCCATTAGATTAAATCAATGGTCTAGATTATTTGAAAATAAAATAGAGAATATCTATTTCTTTTCACACACAATTTTGTCCATATCTCTGTCCTCTTAAACTTCTTTTTTCTTTTCACGCATATCCTCTCCAGATTGAGAAGTTGCACTCTATCAGATCTAGTGTGTGGTGAGAACCATTTTCATCAAATCAATCAAAGAAGTATCCATTAACAAACAATTATACATTATAATCGAAAGCCCGGTTGCATAATCATCCAAATTCATTCAAATTAATTGTATCTTCTCTAGTGATGGTGGTAATGGTCGAAACATAGTTGAAGCAATTGGTCCAATTTAAACCTATATTCTACCTTGGCTATTAAACGCAATCAAAGTAAGAAATAAAAACAGAAAAACAAAATCATCATTCAATTGCATCATGGTAGGGCCAATTTTTATTGACTCTGATTATCATCACGGTTTCATTCAACTTTCAACAAGCATCTGCATATTTGTGGTGAATTGAAAATGATGCAAATGGGAAAGAAATAAGGGTAGGGTTGTGTGTGGAATGGAATAAATGTTCTTATTTTTATTTTTAAATAATCTGGACCATTGATTCAATCTAATGATGAGTTTTTGGTGCTTCACCGGTGAAGGACTTGATTGAACCCTCACCCTAGAATCCACCAGAATTAATATGCTACCGTCATACATCCAAACTTTTCACTTGGCACAAAAATGATATCTCCTAAGCATACTCTAGAAAGCTCCAATCAATGGAATCATAGGTCTTCTTAAAATCCACCTTTAACATCAAGATAGACGACATTTTTTTCTTACCCAAATCCACAATATGATTCACCACCTACATCCCAACAACTAGATTACAACCTTTTAAAAAAAAAATCGATTAAGACGAAGAGATAAGAGAATTCATCACGGCGGATAACCTTGTCACCAACACCTTAGCCAATAATTAATAAAGACACCCTAATAGGAAAATTTGTCTAAAATTATTTAACTCAAAAGGTGTTTCCACAGAGTATGAAAACAAACCATTTGGCACACACTTATTATCATGAAAATGATCAAACATAATCTTAACTTCCTCTTTCGAAAGATACCAAAATTCCTTCACATGTACAACAACAAAATTTAAACCGTTCGGCCCTAGACTTTTTTCCCATCACAATCCTTCACCTCCCTCACATCCAAGTCTGTAATTTCTTTAACCAACCTCTTCATTTTCAACTCCCAACACCATATTCCTCTTTACTATAACCTTTTAATCAAGTCTTTTTTTCACACCTTTTGTTTGAATACAAACCCCATCCACCCTTCCTCCACTACTTTCTTTATATCATTGTTATCAAGAAAAAAAATTAGAAAATCTAAGAGGTTTTAGACCCCCAATCTATGTTTGTGGCTTTAAGAATAAAAGGACAAAGGTCCGACACATTTCTATGTAAAGCCCATAGAGAAAAAGTCCCACAATTTTCTGACCAATCCTCCAAAACAAGCACTTTGTGATGATGAATAAGCTCTTTAATCTTGCTCCTTATGCCCAATCTTCCATACATAAAATAATGAAGGTTGTAACAATCATTGATCATGATTGTTGGCTTCCTCAAAACCTTCTTACTAACATTTTTATCTTCCATAACTACCAATGACTCCTCATCACACATTTTAAACGACAAGCCCACACTTTTTTGAACTCCAAACACTTTGTTTTCCCGCTTAGAACCTTTCTATAACCCCTATCTCACTTATATTTTTAATGATTTGCGACTCTTATATTTCTTGTCCATCCTCCAACATTAATAATCTTTACCGGGAGGATGGTGATTCCTAACTGAAAGTTGGTAGAACCGCCTCCAATGAAATACCCTTTGATGTCTCTTCTTCATTATCTCCCACAATTTCTTCCTCTTCACTATCCACTACAATTTCTTGCCCCCATCTCTTCCTCCTTCGCCCTACTTCTCTCTCTACTCTAATATCCTCCATCGGTTGATGTGATGGAAAGATGTTATATAGGGTTTATAGTTATCTTTTATAGCCAATTTAGAGTTAAAGTCAAGAAAAGACAAGAACATGAAAGGATACTTGAGGCATTTAAAATGGAGTATAAAGCATGACCATCTTTGTCATTACTCGTTAAACTTGCTATGAGCTTAGCGTCACATGTTCAGAGAGAAAATTAAAGGTTCAACATCGCATTGGCCCGCGTTGCAGGTTTTAAGGCCGCGTTTGAGTAGTTGAAGAAATTGCCAGGATTGGTCTTTTACTAAATTGTGTCGCGAGCCACCAAGGCTAGATCGTGAATATCAATTCAAAAAACATTGAAATCAGTCTCGTCAAGCCTCGCCTCATGAGATTTCTTCTTGCATTACGGGTTAACTTTCCCTAAATACTTGGGAAATGGGCGCCTATATATACTTGACCCCTAGGTCAATAAGAAGCGACTTTTGACGAGCTAACATCAATGAAGGTGCGATTTTCGGTGGTTTCTAAGCGATAAGAGCACATATGGAGTGGAGGAATCATCCACGGATGATTTTTTTCTATGAATATCGATATCTTGTAGGTTTAAATCTATGAAATTTTCTTGATTGCATTTGTTATTTTATTCCATTATACTTCTATTTAATACTTTTCCTGGGTTTTTGAATGTTTATAATTTTATTCGAATCCAAGGACTAATTTAGCCTTGATAGTAAAACTATTATAAATTGTTCAGTTATTTCTTAGCATAAACATATTCTAAGGATAACGGTGTACTTATTTTGATGTACTTAAACTTACAATGGTTATGTATTCACCCCAGACATTAGTGAATAACGACCATTGTTTGTTGGTTCAGACTTGTATTAGTAGTATTGTAACTTGACCTATTTGGTCTGGGTTAGAAGTTATAACATATCTCATCTATTAATGATATTTTTTTAGTTTACTATTATTCATTGATTTTTTCTCTTTTATTCCCTTACCCAAAACGTGAATTCTTAACTTGGCATCATTTGCTAGGGTCTCTTTTCTCTTTGTTGAGTGCAATACCCTGATCACATTCTCTCATCTGTTCCTAATTCCTACATTTTTCTATCCTCTATTCATGTATTATTCTCTTTTGGTGAATCTTTTCTACTGCTAATGTAATCTTATTATTCTTAAAATTTCATACCTCTCTTTCTCTGCCTAAAACTTATAGTTTCAACATGTTAACAAAGCCTCCGTGACCAAGTAGTCATGTATTCCACAGGGACTCCCCAAAGTTTAGTTTTTAGGTGGAAATGCATGAGTCAATTTACATCTAAGACGGCGTAAATTTTCTGGTGAAATGTAACTTGTGAAACTTCAGATAGTGTTTCTATTGTGGTTGAGATTTTCCATCAAACATCCATTTTCAATTGCCTTTTTACTTCTGTTATTTCTTACTTTTTCATATTTGTCATGTTCCTTCTTTTGGTGTTTCTAGTTTAGTTGTAGTTTTTTTTTTATGGGTGGGTAAATCTCCAACATTTCCAACTGTGTTTTTGGGAAATTTTCGTCCTTTATTCTCTTGTGTTCTTTATTTGGGTTGCCTCGTTCTTCACCATCCTCAACTGATTTCCCTCTCTTTTCTACCAAGTTGCTTCTCCTTTTTTTGCAATACGTTGTTTCAGCTTGAGATTTGCCTGTCTATATTGGATTTGCTTGACACATTTGTTTGTTGTTTTTTTTTTTGTGTTAGATCTTCTCCAACGTTTCATATTTACACGCCCTATTTGGCGTTAAGGTTTGAACAATGATTTGGTTAGAGATGGGTTGCATGATAACAAAGGGTTTAAGAATGAGTTTAGAGGTCAAGGCCACATTTGAAAGGTCAAAATATTAAATTTTTTTGATAAATTACATTGATATTAATGTGAATGATATCGCGGATGTTATCTCAAAAGACAAAGAAGTAATCCTTATACCATATTTGAGTCGTAATCTTAATTAAAAATAAGGAAATCATGATATACAAAAAAATAGCGAAACTAATCCTTAGAGTCTTAACTACAAGAAAAAACAAGATTTGCTACCAAAAACTTGCTATAAACTGTATTGGTAGTTGATATTAAATCTCTTAGCTACCATTTGACCCTGACTATTTAGTTTTTATTATTTTTTGACCAAATTTCCTTTCATTTTATTTTTTAGAAACATGTCATTTAATTTTTATTATTTTTGAGTAATTTTTATTATTTTCTTTTTCTTTTGACTAATCTCTGATTCACTTTCTCTTCATTCAACTCATTCTCTTTCACACACACTCTCTCTCTCATCGACTCTGCATCTTTCGCTGACAAGGGTGGGTTAGTATAAAAGACAAGTAAATGTTGACCTCGTTGATGATAATGATATTCTTCTTCTTTTGTTATACTCCATGTTATGAAGATAATATTCATTAACGTTTAATTTGTATGGTCTACTATTGAGCAAACACATACCACTAATCCAAACATAACAATACAAATTCTCACTATTTCTAAAGTTTTGATAATAAAATAAAAGAGTTAGGACATTTTAAATGTGAAATTCACGTAGACTAATTAGAAGTAATTTTCAGAGTGTGGAAATCTATATTTAAGATGAACCTATATTTAACCACCTTTACCAAGAATAAAAGATGAATATATATTTAAGCACCTATACCAAGAGTATTTCTTCATCATTCACACAAGAAACCACTAGAACACGACATTGGAAATCAATGTGAATTTATAATACTAGTAAACAACTAAATAACTACACATACAAAGTAAAGCACGGTTTGAGGAAAACCCAATACAGACAAGAAAATCAATAAACTATAAAAAAAAACTATTCAAAATGTTTATTAAAAGGAACTAGTATCGATCAATATTTGTTAGCATCAACCTAATTACAACGTGATATTGGTCCGTTCAACTCTTATGACAACCATTTTTTTTCATTGATGTGGTTATACAAAAAAACATAAGCCACATAGAAACCGAAATTTGTGATAAGTAACATTTAAAACATATAAGTTAAATCGCAATTTGTGATAAGTAGCATTTAACATATATAATATAATGTAACATCTTTAAGACTCTAACTAATCCCCACCGAAAATTTGTTCCTGGGTCTGTCTCTGTCTCTAACATAACAAAATGATTTTCAATAAGCAACATTTTTTGATGCATATTTCTTTATCACACAAATAAAAGGAAACGTTCGAATGAATTCAAGTTTGACTCAATGACTAAAGTCATATCTAATATTAACTACAAAAGAATATTGGATATCAAGCAGATCAAGGTTGCCTTTAAAGAGAAAGAGGTAGCATTGAAGAGAACATAAAACCGAAGAGAGATTCATTTTTCGCCTTTAATGATCTCAACTTCATCTTTTAGAAACAAGTTAAAGATAAATTAGTATGTAAATGCAGATACACTACTAGAAAAAGCAAAATTAGTGACAGAAATTGTGACGGAAAAAATGAAATTCCTCACAAATTCCTTGGTCGCAAAATTTAGTGACGGAATTAGAGAGGGATTTCACATTTTCCCTCACTAAATATCCCTCACTAATTTTTGTTTTTTTAGTAGTGATATATTGAAGCTCTTAGATAGTTATTAGATTAGAGTATCTACAAAATTTATTAGTATAATCTAAACAATTCAATAAGATTATATCCAATAATAAAATATACAATGTATTATTCTTCCACCCCAATTATAGTTCACCATTGAATATCAAATGACTAGCGAAAAGTAATTGAGCGTTTACATTTGGGAGAAATCATTGGACACGAGTTTAATTCTTCTTCTAAAGCATCTTGAATTGGCATTGGAAGATCCATTTTGTGTTTGGTAAAATTATAATCTACAATGAAGATCTCAATGACCTCTAAATGTGGCGCATTTTGTAAAATATATGTTGCAAATCGAAGTTCATCTACAATGCCTTGGAAGATTAAAGTACATGATCTGAGGTGAGAAGAAATGCACTTAGGAACATCATTTAGGTAGTTCCAGTTTTTGTACAAATCTTGGTTGCTTGGGTTGTTTATCCACTGCAAAACATATGCCAAAATAAGATTTACGAAACATAAGCAAAGAAAATAAGCTAAAAAAAAAACATTCCAGAAACACAAGTAACCTGTTCAATAGTAATAACTTGAAGCTTGGGGCAATTCTGAAGCACTTCCACTACATTATCCCAGTGATAAAATTCATACAAGTATAATTTAAGCTGGATTAAGTTTTGAAATAAAAGTAAGTTTCTGCAATAGGAATTCATATCTGTGTCAAAAAGCTCGCAAGCCACCTACAAAAACAAATCATAACATAAGAATGAAATTGAATGTCAACATCAAGTAACATTAAGAATTTCAAAGCAATCACAACGATTACATCAGTAGATTACCTTGATTGTTAAAGTCTTGACATTAGAAATTGCTCTAAAGGGAACATCCATTTGAAATCCATTTATTTCGGCTTTGATCAACTTGGATAGGATTTTATACTCTGTAACACCTTGATCTTCTTCATTGTAATGAATGTCAGCAATCAGATCTTCCAAAATGGGACATCCATAAACAAGTTTGTTGAAGTTCTTCTTATTTTTGAAATGAACATCACACAAATGAAGGGTCTTAAGCGAGGGAAGATTGACAGAGATATTACCAGGGAATTCAAGATACTCCAATTCGAGAATAACAAGTGTTTGAAATCTGAAAATACCTAGCCCCAAGGGAATCAGGTGAATTGGACTACAAATCTCGATATGCTCCACGGGATGCCGATTTGCCCTTTCGATCCAACGTTCAACACTGTAATCCTCCCAACGGTCTGAACTGCATCGCAATTTAAACGTTTTGATAAGTGGGTGGGAGAGTAAAACTTTGTCAACTGAACGGTGAAAGCGAAGGAAAGAATTTGTGTCAGCAACGGCTTCATCGTCTAAGTCGAGAGATGTGAGTGATCGGTAGAGTGGGAGCCACCTTTTGGAGAGAATAGCTGTGGAGAAAGCTAGTTTGGTGGGGAGAAGAGACAGAATATGAGATAAGATCTCATCAGGTAAGCTACTTATAATATCAATGGGTGCTGAATTCTCCATTGTTTTGTAAAGCTTACTATGATGTGTTGATTTTGTTTTGGTGAGATTGAGACTGCAAGCTGGGGTATATATTGTGTTTGTGGCAAGTTGTTTCGGACAAATCCAGCTGCTATTAAGTGGTATAGTGTTTGTGGTTAAACCCTAAATTTTAGTGTCAATCTCTTTTTTTTTTCTTCTTTTTTTCTAAATGACGTGTAGATCTTATCCCTTATGAGGTATTAGGAAATTAATTTTTTTTTTGAATAGAACTAATTAAGAAATTCAATTATAGCATTCAATATGATTATTTTAAAAAAAAATCATTATGATATGATATATGGGAAAAGTATTCTATATCTATATTATTACTTTTTATGACGTGCAGAGTCTATCGTTTTGTTGGTTGATGACATATATGTTTTTGAGGGAGACAAACATAGTTTATTTCATCTGTAATGGAATTACAAATATATGACGGTACATCAATTGGGTAACATAAGCCTATATCTAAGTTGGAGGTATTAAAATGATGCATGTGGAGTTATCGACAATGTGGTTTCCATTAAGAAAAAATAAATTCCATTTAAAAAAATGATAGTACATCAAATAGCGTAGTATAAAATAGATCTATCTTCGCTAAAGGGTAAGTGATCACATTAGTTTACCATTGGTTAAACTCGATATGAGAGTTTTAATTTATTTTTTTTAAACAACTTCTCTAGACTAGAACATATGCCATTACAATATCTGGCCATAAACATTCTCTTCCAATCCACATCTGCATCCCTCTCCACCAAGACCCTTTACCTCCACTTTTATAAAAGGGAAATATTAAAAAGCCTCAAATCGTTCACCCCTAGACCACCATACTTATCTGGCCTTCAAACATCGTCTCATTTTACCAACTAATTATATTTCTCCCAACCGCTCCACCCCACAAAATATTACGTTGTAAGTTAAGAATGCTTTACCAGATACAATTGGGCATTTTAAGAAAAAATATGTTAAAAGATAGGAATCAATACTGAATTGATAAGAACAACCCTACCTCCAAGGCTCACAAACATATCCTCTTTTAAATTACATCAATTGCCAAGAAACATAAAAGGAAGTTTTCCCCACTTATACTTTAAAAAAGAGACTTCAACCTCTATAAATTTTATTCTTGATGTGTACCTCAAAGACTGTACTTTTTTGCAAAATCACCTTGAGCCGCGACATTGGATATTCTTCATTGACCATAAATTTTCTAGACAAGATCCCTAATAAATAAAGTCTCCTCCGCGTATTGTAGGTGAAACCAAAAATATTGGATTCTTTGATTTGAATGAAGTTATTGACTACCATGAAAATCTAGGAGAAAACAAGTTTGATAAGGAGACGAGAGTCTGTGAGACAAGATCTCATTAGGTAAGGTAGTGATAATATTAACGGGTTCTGAATTCTACATTGTGTTGTAAAGCATACTATGATGTGTTGATTTTGTTTAGGTGAGAGTGAAATTTCAACGTGGGGTATTTATTCTGATTGTGACAAAGTTGTTTCAGACAAATCCAACGACTATTAAGTGGCATTGTTTTTCTGCATAGTTGTTTTGGATAATCCAGCAACTATTCCAATCGTGTATCACTGTAATGCAAATAGGGATGGTCAAGGGATTTTCCCACTCCATTCAACATGTCAATGCATTTTTTATGAACTTGAAGAATTTTTTTGAAGACACCAACTTTTTGATTCTTGGTTGTGGTTTTTCTACCATGACACAAAGTGGAAAGAAGCATGAAGTATGCATAAACCTAACAGGGGCATTGCAGTACCTAATAATTACTCAACTTAGTGTGAAGCATAAATAATAATATATCAAGTCTTGTGAAAAACATAACAAAAATTCTCTTATGAGTGTCCCTTAGTACAAAATCCAAGTATATGTTGACCTTGTTGATCATGAACGATGAAATTCTTCTAAAATGCTTATTGCAAAGTAAAACATTCTTCAAAAAGGAAATTTTCCCACTTATAATTCAAAAATAGAGACTACAACCTATATAAATTTATTCTATGTACCTCAAATACCCTACATTTTGAAAAATCACCTTAAGCTGCGACAATGGATATATTCTTCATTTACCATAAATTTCCCAGACAAACTTCCTCGATAAGTAGAATATCATTCATGTATTGTAAATGAGTGCGGTAGGGAGATGAGAGAGTGAAGGAGACAAGATCTCATCAGGTAAGGTGCTGATAATATCAATGGGCGCTGAATTCTCCAATGTGTTGACAAGCTTACTTTAATGTGTTAATTTTGTTTTGGTGAGAGGGAGATTGGGACTGCAATCCAGAGTATATATTGTGTTTTGCGGCAGAGTTGTTCCGGACAATCTGCGGCTATTAAGCGGTATTGTGTTTGCGGCCAAACCCTAATTTCTAGAGTATATGTTTTCTTCTCGATGACGTGTCGATGTAGATTATGTCCATTAAGCAATATTCTGAAATTCAAAAAAATAAATAAAAGATACACGGTGCTTTGAAATGGAAAAAATATTCATGTACACCCTAAATTATTCAACCTAAAAAAAGTACTTTGAGATAGATAGCAATAGATAATGTGATGGGATAGATGTGACGAATAGATAATCTTGATAGATGAGACGGGAAAAAGTTCTTATATATTGTGTTTGCAGCCAAGTTGAGGATCATTTATTGTTGTAAAAGTGACTAAAATTTGGAGAAATTGGAGTTCTGATGCTGTCTAATTCGGTGGCCGAATTGACTGGCTCGGTGGCCGAATTTGAGTGTTGTTTTTTGTCTGTTGGTTCGGCAAATATCGGTGGCCGAATTTGCTAGCAGAAAATATAACAGAAACGTATTTTTAGGTTGGATTTGTTCCAATTTTATGGGGGTTACTTTTACTATAAATATAGACATTGTATCAGAGTAAACCTTGAGATAGAGGGGGCTGAAACAAGGGTTGAGAAAGGCAATAACAAAACTAGGGTTTGTATAGAGTTTGTCTCTTGGCAACAAACACTACGGTTTGAGGGTTGATTCACGTTGGGAAACACTAGAGATTCGCTTTAAGGAAGTTTTAGTTATGTTTCTCCTATAACAACGTAACCTGCTGGGACGCTCCTTTCCAAAAACAGCTTTAAAAGCTTCAGTATCACCTCCCTTCTTTTAAACCATTTCTTGAAGTTGGAACTAGCAACAAAAAAATAATCAAGAAAACATTAATTAATATTATAAACAATGTTTGCCGGCAATTTAAGCAAACACAATTTAACGTAAATGTAAATTTTTACATACAAATACTTTTCTAGTTTCTTCATCCAATTGTTTTCCAGTTTCAAAAAACATTTATGATTGAGTGGGTTCTCTTTTTTCCTTTTCACGTTGCACGAATCAAAATAAAACATCCCTTGAATTAAAATGCCTCTCGTAGAAACTAGACATGAATTAAAAAAATGCTCAAAGAAACTAGCCTAAATCTCCTGTGTTTTCCCTGATCCAAAACTATCGGCTAGATGTAGATCTCAAGTAGTGGTGGTGTGACGAGATTACGTCTCCGCACCATCGTCTTCATTCCCATCTGAGTCGTGTTTTAGTCCTTATATTTTTGCGATTTCCGGTCCGTTTTCGTCCTTGTTTTTCTCCGATCTGTACAGATTTAACCTCTGTTACAACTTTTCGTGGTGAGGAGGTGGAAGAGATGAGAAGGCAACAAATTTTTGGTGGCTTGGTGTGTTTATTGGTGATCTTAGATCGACTAGATACTAGTTTTACTAGTTGTTGTGTACTGGCAACATTAGGAGTTTTTTCATGCTGTTTTTGGTGTGTTGTAGCATGACAGCAGCTGTGTGGTGATGGGTGTTGAAGAGGTGGTGAAATCTGGTGTTTTTGGTGGTCATGTGGTGGTGGAAGCGGTGGTGGTTTTGTCATGGTGGCGTGTGGTGTTTAGGTGGTCTTGTGGTGGTGATTGGGTGGTGATTTTATGATGGTGGCATGGTGGTGAAAGAAGGCTGCTTTGTGGCATTATAGTGGTGGTTATATGGGTCAGCAGTGTTGGTGGTATGTTGAGATTGTAAGGGTGTGGTTTGGATGGTATCTTGGTGGAAATTCTGGACTCGGATCGGACGTCGGATCTCTTGGTAGACTATTTTTAGATATGGTTGTGGGTTTTTTTATGATATTTTTTTTTAGTAGGTGGTGAGCTCTTGTTGTGGTGTTTTATGTTGGTGCTTTGACTATTGGAGGTCTTCGAGCGGAGCATTTTCCTTTTCTGACATGTTTTATGTTTTCACCACTGTCCTACCTATCGATTGTCTTTCAGGTTTTTTTTCTGGATTCTAGTGGGCGGATTGATTTCGCTTCGAGATCGGGAGTTAGTCTCTGGCTGCAAATTTTATAATGGTAATAGTGTCTTCTCCGGTGGATCGAAGGTGAAGGCTTCCATACTGATTTGGTTCTGGAGTATGGTGGTTCGATCGCTTTTGATTCGAGATCGGGAGTTAGTCTTTGGTCCATATTTGTTTTGGGATAATTATGGTGTTTTCTTCGATGGACCTGGAGTAGTGAGATGGTGGAATCCGAAGAAGCGTTGGAAAAGGACACTTAGAGGTGTCAAATTGGGCTCCGTTATGGTGAAGTCAAGATGTTGTTTGGTTTTGGAGGGATGGTTTTTCTTTGGGAGGAGTGGTTTTTAGGGGTTTTTTGGATGGGTAGTGAGCGATGGGTGTTTATGGACTTTGTCTTTTCAGTGGTTATTTTGCAACTGGGTTTTAATTTAGGCGATGATGTTGGTGTTGGTAGTTGTTTGTTAATGGTGTTGAAGGTAGAGCTTGGTTAGGTGGTGGGGTTTTGGTGTCTTTTTGGGGTTTTCTTTTGGGTGTTCCGCCTATATACGACGCCTTTGTCTTGTAATTTATGGATTACCGATCTTTTTTCGTCTTGTGCAGGGACCGAGTTTTTTGATAAAATTTGTTGTTAAAAAAAAGTACAAATGTTAGCTGTTTCCAAAGTCTTGATTATTACGTGATGGACATCTTTACTTAAGAACATGTACCAAAAATATTTCATTATCATTCACACAACAAATGTAAGATAATTAATGTGAATTTACAATACTAGTAAACAGCTAAATAACTACACATGCAAAGCACGGTTTGAGGAAAACCCAACTGGTCATACAAAAAACTAGACATGAATGAAACTAAAGTGAAAGCAAAAAATTGTAATCACAATAACTAAAGTTGTATGCTGAAAATTACAGACAAGAAAATCAATAAACCATAAAAAAATACCAAAATATTTATTAAATAGAACTATTATCGATTAGTATTTGTTAGCATCAACCTCGAATTACAATGTCTTAAGGATTCCTACTAAGGAATGAACTATTACCAACTTTACTTCCTTATATCAAATAAGATGGGTATTAAGTAGAACTATTTATCCTTTCTTTTTTAAGATAGATACATTTTTTTTAAAGAAACCAAATTATTTTATGTTTTTGGCTCAATAACAAGTTAAAATTCATACCAAGTTATTAAAAGTATTTTATCTAACTCCAAGAGAAGTCAAATAGATGACGTTAAGTTTCAAAACATCACTACACCATATATCCTCTCTTGCAACAGTTAAAAAGCGTAGCAAGTACTGAAAAAATCGTTGCCTAAAAGAACAGGGTCGTTTAAGGGGACGTTTTTTCACGTTATTTCGGCACACTTTTGGAAAACGTCGTCTAAACCATTGGAAAAGGAGACGCTTTTTTATGTCATTTGTTGCAACAATATTTAACTGTGGCCATAGTTGGCTACGGTTATTAAGCGTTGCCAAAGATTGAAATAGACCAAAAAAAAAATTGTAAAAATAGCTTATAGGAGACGTTACAATAATTGCGTAAATAAGGAAAATTAAATTTAACTACAAATCCACAAAAGTTGTGTTGCAACAAATTTGAATTAATACATAATAATAATAATAAGGAAAATTTCTAACGTTACTTGATACCAAGTACAAGACTAGCAAAATACATGGTTCAATTAATTTTAATGCTTTCAAGTGCAAGTCTAAATAAAACATCATCCAACTTGTTCAACTTTGTTTTAAAATTTACCATCATCTATGTTCTCCTTTTGAAATTCATCATCTTCTTGAAACTCATAAACTATGTTGCCTTTTTCATCATTTTCATTGATACCTTGATGCAAAAAAAAAAGTAAAACAAAATTACACTAACCATAGATGGTATCAATTCGATGGGCAATAAGAAATCCATCAAAAGTTATACATAACACAAATAAAAGGTAAGACAATTAGTAAAACACATCCAAAGTATTTATGTGAACAAGAAAACCTCTTTAATATAAGAGTAATTTCCTACAATATCAAAGTCATAAAATAGTCATCATAACAACACTAGAATAAATCCACAATCTCTAAAATGAATCAAACCTTACACTAAATAAATTCTCTAATAAGTTTGCTAATATTCTACAACCTTTTAGTAACTACAAACAATGTCAAGACAACATGCATAAACAAAAATTTATCCCAATCCTAATAGAATTGAATTGATGTCAAGTATAACATCATCAACATTTATTCACAATCAATTGCAAATTAAACTCAACAGAAGATAGCAACAACATTACTCAACAACTAATCAATCAAATATTCAAATTATTCTTATCCTCACCTAATAACCTTCATCCACAATAACTTACAAATTAAACTCAAAAGAGGACAGCAACAACATTACACAACAACTAATCCATCAAATACACAAATTATTCTTATCCTCACATAATAAAATCTCTAACACTAGTTTAAAGGGACCAAAAAACTCGTACCACTTGGACTAATTCAATATTGATTTTGTTACACTTTTTTATTCTTGCGTTGGACATTGATCTCATCATTTATATTTATTTTTAAGATATTATTATAATTTGTTTAGGGAATTTTTAAGATATTATTATAATTGTAAATTTAAATAAGTTTAATTTAATATACTTACACGTGTATTCGTGCACACAAACTTATTTAATTCTAACCCGGGCAACGCCGAAGCTCTAAACTAGTATATATATGAAGTAATGTTTTGTATGCAACATATCGCTTCCACATTTATCCTCAATAATTTTTTATATTTGTTAAATTAATATTTTATTTGGCAGAAATATCTCAACAAACTTCGTATATTATTTTGATCTTATCAACTAAATATTTTATTTAATTTTTTAATTTATTTTTAAAATTTATGTAGCATAAATATCTCATCAAACTACTAGTAATATTTTAAAATTTTACAATCATCAATAATATCAATCAATAGTCTACCTATCGTTATCTATTTATGAAGATTTTTTTTTGTTTGACAAAGATTTATTTATGAAAGTTAATGACTAGCATCTTTAGCCGAATATAGATGTTCAAAGAAGGGCATAGAGATTTTTGACTGAATTTTTTTATAATTCCTATTATATCTATTATTAATTATCCATATATTATATGTTAGTTCACTACAAGAAATTTTGCATTTTGCAACACTTGATTTGCGACCCTTGCCAAAAAACTGCCTCAAAGTTCAAATTGCGACAGTTATGCGACTATTGTTCCTGAACAGTCGCAACTTTTATGTATAAACGCGCTTTACCAATCTCACACTCCCGCTTTGGCCCAAATTTCATTTTCACTCTCCCTCTTTCTCAAATTCACTCTTCCAGTTCCCAAATTTCATTCTCATCACTCTAAAACCCTAAATCCCAAATTTCATTCGCAACTTTTTTTCATTCCTCAATCTTCAGTCTCGGTTGTCTCTCTACAATTGCAAAACCCTCAATCTCGGTTCTACTTCTCTAATTCATCCCTCAACTTCCAATTTCATTCCTCAGAAAAATCTTAGTTCTCAATTTTATCCCTCAATCTTATTACCCATTCTCTAATTCGAAAGAAGATATGGTGTGTATGAATCTGTCGAAATCTAACTCAATTTCATTCCCAAATTTGTAGAAATCTAACTTTAAGGTGATGATTTCACGCCTCTCATGGTTCTCATGCCTCATTCTCACTCATTCAACTTTCATTAACTTTCGTTAACTTTCAAGTGATGATCTCATGCCTCCTGTTGGTACGCAGAAATCTCAGTTGAGAAGGGTTAAGAGTTAACCCCCGCTGAAGCACCATCCTCTTCGTCTCATCCTCTCGGTTAATTTCTTTTTCTTTTTTTTTAAATTTAATTTTTAAAAATTATGTGCCTATTTGGTTGATTTGAGTGATTTTTTTGTTAATTTCATGATTTGTGTTTTGTGTTCTCAGTTTTGTGCAATGTCGGGTTTCGCCGTCGTTCACACTTCAGCTCTCATACTTCACTTTTTTAAGGTAAAATTTAGTCACTTTAATCTTTGTTATTGGTAAAGAAAGAATCAGGAAATTAGTTGAAATAGAAAGGGGATTTTTGTTGAATGTTGTTTGAATTGTTTGCTCATGAGGTTTTTGTATTGTTTGAGGTTTTTGTATTGTTTGAATGATGAAGCTACAACCTTTCTGAACAACCACAAAGATCGAAACGAAACTTAGTATCTATGCACCAATGGTAATGCTTTAGTTCCAACTGCTTCTGGTATGTTTTTGTTATTAGGTGTCTATTTGCAACCAAGAGACTTAAATTGAGTTCAGTTATTCAAAGGGCCACATATTTGGTAAACATGTTTGTCTCCATGTATTTTTTGTTTTGGACGACAAAATATATATTGGAAACAAAAAAAGGCAACTAAGCACCAAGAAACAGTACACCATTTTTTTCCATGTATTTAATTTGTGCAATATGTTTGGTTCAATCACAAGACAAATTAAGGTCAGTGGAATGAAGAAATCTAGTATATATATTATATATAATAGAATAGTTTTATCTTCAATAAGAGCACATCCAGATAGGATCCCAATCCCAGGCTTAACATTAATTAAGTTCTAAAATAGCCTATACTAGAGCACAACATGATGGCTTATTAGTTAGGGTCAAATATTAAGTTTATTGGTTCTGTTATGGACATGAAAACACTAAACTACTCAAAATTTTAGCCCTATGTCTATGACTCAGTTTTAGCTTAATGTGACTTCTTTCATTTTTAGTTTTATTTTCAATCAAAATTTGATCCCTGTATATATACTAACCACCTCTGTTTAGTTCAATCCCAGCCACTTGATCTGGTTACCAATTGCTAGTTAAGGTGAAAATCTGCTCCTTTTCTTCATATATAATATAGAATCCTCACATGTAGTAGAAACTCAATTTGGACTTGATAATATGTCAAAGTAACAGCGCGTTTCACAAATCCCAGCCACTAATCTCTCAACAATAGAGAACTTGTTGCATAGGATCCAAATCCCTTTCTGTCGATGATTGTTTAGTTTTGGAACTCAATGTTTGTTTTGTTGATAATTGTGCTAACTACTGCTATATCTTTTGCTTTGCTTCTTATCTTCTTGTGGATTAGTCTTTAGAGAAGATGATGTTTTTATTGTGGAACTAAATGTTTGTT
>Ga0315913_1002362_pt1 | contig 22079 bp, 12 predicted proteins | sample MpolsnodulesMG_FD_207736 | JGI IMG/M metagenome (GOLD analysis project Ga0315913, IMG submission 207736) | Medicago polymorpha root nodule microbial communities from Los Angeles, California, United States - small nodules | ecosystem: Host-associated > Plants > Roots > Nodule | place: USA... | reverse complement strand
TATTTCCTTTAAGCTTGCTTATCTTTGTGCTTGGTTTGTGTTTGTGTCATTGTATTAGCTCTTTGTGTGTGTTATTGCTTGAAGACACTTAGACCTAGGATTACCACTATCTTTTGCTCCACACATCATTGTTTTATTTCATTGGTGTGATTCGATTAAGGTTGATTTCGCAACAAAATGGATAAAATGGAACGTGCTTTTGGTGAGAAGCAAAATTAGGCAAAGTAATGTATAGATTACAATTTATAAAAGTAAGAATCGACAAAATATACAGACCTTGGAGATTAAGTTGTGGTTTGAATCGCCTTTGTTTAACGTGAATGAAAGTAGTAAGAGTTATCTAGGGTTTACACTTTTTATTAGGGTTGAGCATATGCGATTGATGTAGACTTAGGGCCGGTTTTTCTTAGCTTTTTTTGAAATAGATTGTTGTAGTGTAATATATTTTTGTTGTAATTTTATTAACAAAGAAATTTTCAAGTAAAGTTTAAAATGAAATTAATTAGGGTTGACATCTTTCAAAAATGACTTTTTCATTGCGATTAAACTTTCTTTTAATATTTAGGCAAAATTACACTAAATGTCATTTGTCTTATTTATTTGTAATACATTGGTCCTTTATCTTTTATTGTCCCATTTAGGTCCTTTGTCTTTTAAAATGTGCACAAGTTAATTCTTTTGTTTATTTTTCTAGTAAAAAAACATGAAAATGTTAATTTTATTAATAACTTTATTTTATTAAATATTTTTTAATAAAAATAAAAAAATTCATAAACCATATAAACATTTTCATCTTCAACTTCATCTTCTTCCTTAAATAAAAAATTGTCCATCCAAATATATCTTCAAATTCCTTAAATATTTTCACTTCCATCTTCTTTAAAACACAAAATTTAAAATCCCCAAATTTTATAAACCCTAAGTTTACCAAACCCATAAATTTAGATTTTGGATTTAAAGAAAAAAAATATTATTTTAAAAAACTATAAAAGGCGAAAGAACAAAAAAGAATATTCTGAATTTTATGTTTAGAAGAAGATGGAAGTGAAAATATTTAAGGAATGTGTTTGGATGGATAATTTTTTGATTTAAGGAAGAAGATGAAGATGCTCATATGGTTTTTGAATTTATTTATTTTTATTAAAAAATATTTTATAAAATAACGTTATTAATAAAATTAATATTTTCATGTTTTTTAATAGAAAAATGAACACAAGGATTAACTTGTGCATATTTTAATAGATAAAGGACCTAAAAGGGACAAAAAAACAAAACATAAACAACCAATGTGCTACAAATAAATAAGATAAAAGACTTTTAGTGTAATTTTTTCTTATATTTAACACGACATTTAAATGACTTTGAGTATATATGATTTCATATTTCAATTAAAGTTTATATAATATATTTAAATATGCAAAAAATTAAAGTATATATATTACTTTACCGAAAATTTAACAAAACTATAGTCATAAAAAATGTTATTTATATTCATTTAAATAGGCTTTTCTTTTTTGTAAGATTAAATAGGCCTTTCTAGTTGGCCTAACATATTTTTTGGCTTGTTTCTGTTTTTTTTTTCTCTTTTGCGACGGTAGTTAAATTGTTTTCTTTGGGGGTGGGGTGTGAATGATGGTTAGGAGTGAAAGTGGTGAAGAACAGGTCGGTGAACTTTATGAGTTAGTAACATCTATTGATTTGCAGGGAGCTGCGGAGGATGTGTGGATTTGGTAGTTACATGCATCCAAATGCTACATTGTGTGTAGTGTGTATGATTTCTTTAGCTTGGTGAAAATCAAATTGCCCCACATGTATTTGTACAGGTACCATATACGTAGATCAAGGGACGAATAAAGATGAAGACCTCTGAAAAACTGTTTATCATCCTTAGGTTCTTCAGAATGATGGTTAATGTAGCATCCTTGTTTTTTTTATGGTTGAAAATAATAAGGTCTATCTTTGTGTTAGTTTCATCTTCAAGTCCCCAAATTGTTAGTCGAGATTTTATGTCAAGTTATAGAGTTTTAAGTTATTTGCTATAATGTTGTGTAATATGTTGTCAGATTTCTATAATGTTGATTTCATGTCGAAAGTGAATTGTGTGTATTGTTAATGTAATGTCAAATTGGTGTAATGTTATTGAATTTGTTGTTGCTAATGAAGGAGTATTGTTGTTGAATTTGTTGTATTGCTTGTCGAATTAGGTCGGAGTTACATGTGTTTAGACATACTTTTTGTGTCCTAGAGGCCAAAATACGAATATTGCTGACTGCATAATAGAGCGCAACTACAATTAACAACCGCATGGGTATATGCGTCTTTTCTGGATGGCTAAGTGAAAACCAGGAAGCTTAAGAAGAAATTTTCTCTGCTTATAACTGTCCCTTGAGAACAACTGCCCATGTAAAGGTTCAAGGATTAAAACTCTAAACCCACTCTATAAATACCAACTCTTATGACATGTCTAAAGTTATTTTCAGCTTATTTTTACAACCTATTTAGGATAACTTATGATAAGAGTTTATCTTTTGTTACAAAAACAACTTATGCATAGTACTTATATGAAAAGCTCTTATTTTATAAGTGCCTAAATTAGTGGTTTATCCAAACATGGTATAATGTTGTTATCTCTTTTAATTATTATACATTGTTTAAGTAATTTTCAAGCTCAGGAAAAAAGCAAAGTGAAAAAGGTTCCAAAAGAAAATAAAATAACTAAGGAGATTAAAAGCACTGCCGTTTGCGGGTCAGGAATGATAAAAGGAAGAGAAAAAGAGAGATAGCTAAAGTTGGATATTAATTCTTAGTGTTGATTCAGAAGCTTATAATGAATTGATCTCAAAAGCGCATGTTGCCTCTTACAACAACTTTGTTACCATTAGTATAAAAGGCCAAGAGTTGAGTTTGGTAGTAGTTACATGCAGAGATTTGGGGTAGCAGTGAATGAGAATCCTCATAGGGTGTTCTTCATGGAGAAAATAAGAACAATGCATACCACACTCCATTGATTTAAGTACTGAAAAATGATCAGACCAAACTAAATCTACTTGAAAATGAAAAGAACTATAATATATCGTAAACTGAACTATATCAAGAACTAACATAGCCACGGGCAAATCAGTAACGCCAACTAGTCGCTAATCAACTGCTAATCGCTTCTGCAAGGTTGCAACTTCAGGTAGGCCCAACACTAATAGAGTCACACCTGCAGAACGTTTTAACCGTCATTCAAGATTATATCGATAACACATAATACATGTTACACACTTAAACAGAGAATTATCAATTTTGGACCATGGTATTAATCCATCACTCAGCTAACAGTCTTTTATAGACTTTATAATACAGGGAAGTCATGTTTGAGTGCCCAAAACAGAACTACGAAAATAAAAGCAAAGGAAGATAAATGCCAATAACAAAAAAACAAAGAAATATTTATTCCAGAAACAAGAGGATCATAGAGAGAAGAGAAACTAAGAATTTCTCTTGTGTTTTCATCAGTAGAAAAAAATATGAAGAGGAAAATATATTGAGCGGATAGATAAATTATACGCATAGGCATGAGGAAACTAAATACATCTTAGGTAATCCCCTCAATCTTTACAGACTGTCACGGACGAGTTATCAGCTAGGCAAATTACATGATCAAACTATACATAAAAGAATTTTTTTGATATTAAATACAAAAAGACTGGAAATCTTTTAAACAACTACCTGGTAAATGATAAGTTTCAGTGAGGTCCAGCATCTATCATGACAATTTCTGCCAACGGCGAGTTTTGAAGCAAGAAGTCAACTATCCCATTACGAATGGTTATATATGGTTCCAGTTTCACTTTTAGTTTCTTCAAGTGATGGAAGGAAATAAATTTATCTTCAATAAATCAGGATCTTGTGAGAGAACCTAAGCAATATGGCGTGAGAAAGTTTAATGCATGTCAATTGATTTTTTCCAAACTTTAGAGACAAAATGAAAAAATATAAAAATGTAAAAAAATTGAAAAATTGAGCTACCTTAAGAGCACTTGCAGTGATTGTCAATGATTCTATATCGGGATAGTTATTATTTATACTTAAATTGATAAGCGACAAACTTGATATTGTAAGCATCTTTGCATGCGCTGCAGCACAACCACGGAGGATCAAACTATTTAACTTAGTAAAGAATGAAAAAGGCTCAACATAACCGACATTTTCACTATCTCTAAAGATCAAATTAGTTAGTTCCAAAGTAACCAATGCCGGAAGTTTCAAAGAGTCCGGAAATTTAGTTGAAGTCAATGTAAGAGATGGAATTTGTTTTCAGATATCTTTCCATCGATTTCTTTGATAAAACGCAAGTTTGAACAGCAATTTTGGTATCCAAATAAGATAAAATTTGAATGATAATGCAATCAGATAATTCACTAATCATATCTTCATTATTATTTCTTCTTCCTCTGTCGGGTATCGGTGGAACCATTATCTCAACTGCAAAATAATTTAACATTATGATTACTATTTATCCAGATAAAGAAAAGTTCTCCTGATTAGAGATAAGGGAAATGGAAATAATGGAAACATGCATTTGATGAGAGTATACAGACCTTTGTGATTGAGTTTTGGTTTGCATCCTCCGCCGCATAAATTTACCATATCTCCCAATGTAGTATGTATGTTTAACGTGAATAGAAGTAGTAAGAGTTATCTAGGGTTAACACTTTTCTTCCTTTAGTTTGTCTGCGGAAGAAAGAAAGAACCCAAGGTTTGGCGAGTAGGGTTCAGAATATTGTTTTTGGAGAGGAAGGTAGGGTTCAGAATATGCTGGCCGTAATAAAAAAAATCCTAAAGTAATTCTAATTTTTTTGTAAGTAGTCAAACCGAAGTTGACACTAAGGGTGTGTTTGTATGGAGAGTTTAAATTACGGACAATATGAAATGTTATTTAAAAAGTTAAAATAATAACATGATAAATCATCATATAATAATTTAACCACACTTAATTTATTTTAGATTTAGAACAGAAAAGTAAACTCTCCCCTCTCTTCACTTCATAAACCCTCAATCCAAACCTACCCTAAAAGAATTGAACAAGACTTATTTTTATTTTTTTTGAGATGAACGCATTTCAAGGCCACCGAACCAACCCAGGTGGGTTTGTAATTTTTAAAAATATTTTTATTTTGTCAAAAACATCTAATAATATTTTTATTTTGTCAAAAACATCTAATAATATTTTTTTTGAGATGAACGCATTTCATATACACTAACATTTAAAAATATTTTTATTTTGTCAAAAACATCTAATAATATTTTTATCTTTACGTTACAATATCGTTTTAAAATAAAACTTAAAAAACAAACTAATTATCTACTTTCTATATGACATTTCTTTCTACATTGCAGTAAATTTTTTCCTTCTCTCTATATTAACCAACAATATGTTGCCAAAAAAAATTACATACACATATAAATTAGACCATATCGTCTAATAATTGTTGGGTCAATTTAATATTTTGGTTTGTATAGGACACAAAGATCTGTTGTAGGAAAAATTAAAAAGAAAAATCTTGTGCACTTTGCAAAAGATAAATGACTTGAACGACAAATTGTTTACAAAAATATAAGATAAAAATTGATGGAGGATTTTCCATATAGATAGTTGCGTGTAATTGGTATAGGTATGGGAAATTAGGTACCCTGAGGGTATTGGTACGAGTATTGAAGTTGCTAGGGTTTGGGTACAAATTTATATTTTTTCAAACTTCAGATATGGGGATGAACACCATGGTACCCAATTCAGACCCTACCCATTGCCAACCCTACTGGTTGAGCTAGACTTTGCAATACTTAAGCTTGACCGGTTATGTCTGTCATAGACTTTTATTTTTAATATGAGCTTGGTCTTTTGAAAATATGATATGATCTATTAGTTTGATTAAACTTCATTTTGATATTTAACATGACATTTTAAGGAATTTGAGTAAATATAATATCATGTTTCAACTAAAGTTTATAATATTACATTTAAATCCCCTCCTTTAAATAAAGAGTTAATAATACATTTAAATATGTAACGAAGTTAATATAGGCTAACAAACTTACATTATTGAAAATGTTAACAAATTTACAATTTAACCAAAAGTACAAAATTTAATAAATAATTGTGATAAAAAATAATATTCATATTTATTTAATAAGTCTATTAGGTCTATAAGACATTTTTTCGTCATTTTAGCTAAATACTACAAGTCAATATAGTCTACTGTCATTAAAAAACAGGTCGACCTAGCCCGAGCTTGATGTAGGCTAGGTCGTAGGATTATGTCGGCTAGTCTGACCAATTTCCATCTCTAATACTGAGGTTGATGTGCACGCCATGTATGGGTATACTTTACATATTTAATTTTTTGGTTCAAATGTATTTTTTATTTATTAACTATAAAGTATTACTTTGTTTTTATTTTTCTCTATTATTATATTATATTATATTTTATAGTGATTTTAGTGCGAGGGATCAATTAAGTCATTCATCGGCGAAACATTGAAAAAATACCGTTAGATTTAATCAACAATCTAGTTTTGCTAAAACTAAAAATTGGGAACATCCAAAGTCTAAACATTTCCATACACAATCTTTCTTATCAATTCTGTTTGTCTTACTGTATACGTGTTTTGGTGTGATCATGTAGCAGGAGTTACATTTTTGCAAAACAAAAAGAAACCAAATCTCAATCATAGAAATGGAGTTAGTCTTGAAACAAAAAAGAATAGAAAAATAAATTGTAAACATTTATTTGAAACCAGTTGCTCTTTTGTCGCTTTACAAACAATGGATGGGAGCAACATTGTTCAGATGCATTATCGATTTGAAGATTGATGCAGTGAGCGATTTGAACAATCAATGAGGTTTGTGAGATTGACGAAGCTTGTGATGTTTGAGATTGATGAAGTTCGAAGGATGAAGTTTGAGTAGATCAATGAAGCTTGTATAGTTTGAGATCGATGAAGCTTGAGATCGTTGACGCCTGAGATCTATTAAGGTGGTGAGTGAAGTTTGAATGATTTTAAGATTGATGAAGCTTGAGATCGATGAAAGTAACGAATGTTTGAGTTTGATCGAGAGAGAGAGAGAGAGAGAGAGAGAGAGAATGATTGAGTTTGTTTTGAAAAGTTTGAGTTTATGAGAACCATTTTGAAAAGTTTTGTGAGGTTTGAGTTTGTGAATATAACAATAATAAAAAAAGTAAATAAAACTAAAGTTTTAGTGAAGGTAAAAACAATCTCTGCTGTTGCAATAGATAACTTCCAGCTTGGTAAAACACTAATGTCTGGAATGAATTGAAACCTTAAACTCTAGTAACAGCTATTCTCTACTCATCCTTATTTGCACGTTTTGCATTTTTGTTTTTTGGATCTTTATTTTGTTTCCATGGTGCATTTCTCATTCGCACTCCCGCACTCCTGCATTTCACCTTGCTTTAGGTCTCCAAAATAATAATTTTTTTAAGGGAAATACTAAATATAGCGACAAAGTTGTTCCCAAAGAATTCACGATGTCTTTTTTCCCTATTACCACCCATGATTTCAGTCCAGCAAAGATCATACGGCTCACAGTGATTCGTGAATCTTTCGAGATGTATTTTGTCATGACAAATAGCATGGCTCTTTTTTTAAAAGGTATTTAGGCCTCCAAATAAAATAATTACTACTAATAATATTGAACATTAGACCTCAAAATTTAATCAAGCTCTCAAAGATCAATTGTTGCCAACAGTGTTTTTTTTCCTTTTCGTGTCAAATGTTCGAATCATGTCTTATTCAAAAGTAAAAATAGGTACGTAAGGTATGATTATCGTACGTGTACCCAGTACGGGTACTTCACCATGTTTAGAGAGTACCCATGTTTCAGAGGTAAAAGTCCAACAAACACGAAAAACCACACTCTTTATCTCTTAATTAATCAGTTTAACCGCAGATAAAATTATTCAGTCTATCTCATTGTTTCGTAGTTCTTAAACTACAAAATGAAAAACCATTTCAATTAAGTAAAAAATCATGCAAAAATTGATCCCTTCTGTTTTATCAAGTCATTTGTTTCTTTGATCCCTATCACGTTTATACAAATTTCGAATGCGGAATATTCGTTTTTCTATTACAAAGCACCAATTCTAATATAGCAGTGTTATATACAGCGAAAGAAACTATCAATAAACCAATGAAAATTTAAATTTGTGCATAATTCACGGGAAGTTATGGAGAATATGGAAGTTAGTAAAAAAGGTCTGAGTGGAATGCACACGTGACCAGATTCTAATTTGTGATACACAGCATTATTGAAATTGAAAAAAATAATAATAAATCGAAACCCTAAAAACCAAATTTAGATAGTGAAATAAAAAAATTCTCTAGAAATACCAAAGTGTGCAGTGCAAGTTTCAATCTCGCAAAATGACATCATAAGCTATATCTATCAACGGCGCTAGAGTTTCCGGTGAGAATTTCCTTGCAAATAGATAGGGATAACTGGAATTTGATTTCCTAAGCTGGCGTACAAGCTCGGGCGACACCTCCGTTCGAGTATAAAGATGCGGGTGTCCGTCTGTACAACCAGTCCAGTTAACTCTCGTAAGAGTAAAACCAGTGCAGCCATCCGGCTCCTCCATCGACAGAAGAGTCGGAAAGTAATGCTCTTCTGGGTAATAGGAATACTTATTTATACATGGAATCCGAAACTTCTTCCACAACTTTTGATCTCGCAGAACAACCTTTGCATGGTTCCGGTTCAGGATAAAGAACTGCGAGCCTTTGCGAAAATCCTTGAATGAAACCTCCGGCATCATAACATCCTTTCCGCGAGCATTATAACGCTCATAGAGATTCGGATGTTTAGAGTGAATCTCAATGAAGCTAGGGTGTTTTAATCTTGTAATTGTTTAAGGTTTCTAACCGATTTTCAAAAAGGGAGTTATAAACGAATCGAAATGAGAAGAGTGGAATACAATGTTGGGAGACTAAAGCAAAGTATTGGTTATGTGGGTCATCCAATATAGCAGTGGCTAAGAGACGGCGAGCAGCGGCTATAAGTGTTGGAGAGGCGCGTTTGGTTGTTTTGGAAGGGATGAAGTGGTTTTGATGGAAGACGCCTCCAGGTGAGACGATGGAGGAAGTGGGGTCTGCGTGGATGTAGATGTTGAAGAGGTGGTTGTTTCTGGCAAAGAATATTTCCCATAAAGGAGCAAAGGTGAGGTTGGTATTTGTTAGGAAGAGGAAGGCGATTTTTGGTTTAGGGTTCTTAAGGGTAAATAAGTGGGGTGTTGTCCTTGTGGCGCGGCAGAAGAGAGCAAGGTCCTCCGCGTCGGGGTCAGGGTTGGAAAACGGGAAGTAAGATTGAGGGGAGAAAAAGAAGAGAGTGATTAAGAGAGCAAATAACAAGACGATCAGAACGCGTAATTTCGACATGGGTTTCGATATTAAGTTTGTTTTTTCTTCTATAAGGGTTTAGTGGGGCTTTATAGCGTTTAGTGATTGGAAGATTTTTCATAACAACTTGAAAAAGAATATAACGAGTGTATATTGTTGTGGATTATGGAGTGTTAGGTTTCTGTTTAAATATATATTGTGGAGAATGAGAGGATCTCGTTGGGCTGATTTTTGGTAATTGGAATATATTTTTGAGCAAATCTTTGATTGAAAATATTATTTCCTAATTTTATTTACCTCAAGTCTCAAGCTATTACCCGGAAACTAATTATGACGGCGCCAAAAGAAGTAATAATTGATATTTTCTTTTTTGGTAAGGATTGATTCTTACTATTATACGTATTAATAATGAAACTATTTTTTAGGATAAACATGATATTTTTCATAAATATGAAGATATCCCCTAAACCTTTTTGTTTTACCTTTGTATCACACTAGCAACCCGTGCTAAGCACGGTTTGGGCGTTGAAGCTGGGGGGCTACACGTCAAAACCTATTGTAATGTTATATGCATTGAGGAAAAATAAATAATGATAAAGTTAACGTTAATGATAAAAAGGTAAATTGATCTCCATCGAGATTTTCTTAAACACAAGCACCCCCTTTAGTTTTTTAAACACACTAATCTTCCTTCATTTTATCCAATTTCATTTCAATTGCAAATACACAATTTAATTTCAGTCATTTTGGTTTCATATATCTTGTATTTGTTTTCTCTTTTGGTAATTAAGTTGAATGAGGATTTTATTCCCCACAATCGAGAAAAAACAACAATTGCTTTTACCATCAAATATAATCAAACACTGACAATTACATAAGATAGTAAAAGAGAATATAGAAATGGGAAAGATTTTAGTGGATGGACATTGTGGTTGTTGACTAATGAAAAGGAAATAATATTTGATATATCCATTTTATTACGTTAAAGTTTCAAAATTAAACCACCAGCGAGTGACCTCTTAAGTTTGAAAATTCATCAAAGTAGAAAATGATAAGAAAAATTTGTCAAAATTTAAGGGAGTTCTTACTTGTACCACGAAGTGAATTGCTAAAAAAGTAAAATTAACATAGGATAAACGATGTTAAATTATAAGGGAGTTTCTTGTCAATTTGATAACAAAATAAGAGAGATTTGTGTTTAGTTAAAAATATAGGGGGAGGGGGTGCTTGTGTTATTTAAGAAGACCTTAAGGGAGGTTGGTGTACTTTACTAGTGATAAAATCATTGAAATAGTTGTTATTAAGTATTATAAAGTGGTAGACTCATTAATGATAAAGATGGCGTTATGTGTTCCGTGTATGAATTATATAACTATATTATTTAGTGACTTATTGATCATTTCTCCAGTGTTTTTTATAATCATACTTCTAAATGATATAATAATTAATAATCTACAACAATGTAAAAAAATATTTCATAATATGACATTAATATTAGATAGAAAAAAAAAAGGCAAATTATTTTTACGAAAGAAGCAATCTTAAATGTGTACTTTTCTGAAAGGTAGTTTTTTTTTTTACAAATGAAAAGTAGTTGTATGTCTTGTAATAAATATTAATCCCGTGCATAATTTAAAAACGAGAAATATTTTGTAACATTCTTAAAATTGTTTTATTTTGTGATTATCAATCAGATATAATAGAATAAATTTAGATGCAAAAATATGTATATTTTGTGATTATCAATAAGATATAATCAATTAAATTAATATGCAAAAAAATGTATTAATGAGAAATAGTCCTATATTTTTTCTTTTTTATTTTCTCACTTAAAATATTGCTCCTCTCTTTTGTTAAGTATCAACGATAATTGTTTCTTCGAGAGATGTCAATGGGATCCATAAGTACGAATAATATGATACCCGTTCCCGCCCTTTTGGATAAATTTGATACCCGTGTTCGTCCCGTATCCGTGTAGGTACCCACTACACAGGTAACCCGTGGGTTTAAGTATCCACGGGTATTCATGGGTACCCATGAATTTTTTAATTAATTTATTTTTTGGTAGCTAGAAAGAATAATTTTTTTTAATTACCAAAAAACTTCAACTTTTAAACATTCATGCATAATCCTTTCAAATTTAGTAAATCATATGTAATCCATACAAAATTCATGATTCTTACATCGTGCGTTTCAATTTACGAAGGAACGAAATACATGACATAAAAGAAAAGTAATCAAGACACATATAAAGAAATTACTCATGTGAGAAGCGCTGAATTTTTTCAAGAAAAAATTCTCAGTTTCATACAAAAAGATTAAATCAATTCCCACGTAGAAATTAGAAACAAATTAAAATATTCATGTATTCATCTAAAATTAGAAAGCTTTAAAATCTAAAATAAAAAACAAATAATCATGATAAGTAAAAGAAGAAGAAAAAAAGAATGAGAAGAAGTAAACTTGGGTGCACCATAGGGAAAGAGGAATAAAAAGTTGTGACATAAGAGAAAAGTTGTTGTACAGTCTTACAATAAACTAAAGTAGGTTTTTTTTAGACATCAAACTCATATATATATATATATATATACACACACACACAACAATATTTTAATAATTTACTTCATTTATTATCGCGTATGGGTACCCGTGGGCACAAGTATCATCAAATCCATGTTCATATCCATAAAATAATGGATAGTCAAATACCCGTTTATTATATTCATGGACACCCGTTTAACTACCTTCCCCGTGCCTGTGACGGATTTTACCCGTCGACATGAGTATTTTTTCCAACCCTAGTTTCTTCCATATACTTTTTATATTATTGATAACTAAAATGTATCTATTAATGTTTTCTATTAATATTTTTTATACTAAATATATAAACAATTATCATTTTTCATTTGATTGCCTAAAAAAGAAAAACTCGTAGGAATGTAGTTCTATTGCATCCTAAAAAAGAAAAAATTAGGAAGGCAGTTCTATTGCATCCCAAAAAAGAAAAACTCATAAGAAGGTAGTTCTATTGCATCAAATAGACCGAGTGCAAGATAAAAATACATGAACGTCATAAAATTATTTTTAGCAAATGTAAATTAAATATAACGTTCGTTTTTATAGGAAAAAATGATTTTGACTTTCAATAATTTAGATATTTTTTTAGAGATTTTATAAAATAACATAATCAATTTTGTGTTTGTTTATCGTAATAACAATCACTTCTTTGAAAAAATAATTTAATTTGTTTGAATACAACAATTTAATATGGTTTTTTTGTTATGAAATTAACTTCATCTTTTAATTCTTATTCTGTCCCCACTCTAATTTATTTTTTTTAAAGTTACTATGATATCTTTTTATTTGAATTTGTTTTTAGATTTTTTTGTAAATCTTGGTTTTAAACAAAATTATAATAAACATATATAATTCTCTTTAAAGTCACAAATTGGTTAAAATATGTTGAAGTATTAAATGATTATGATGTGACAAAATTGTGTTTTTGCATATCATTAATTTTATATTAGAGATGGAAAAATTGTGTTTTTGCTGATCATTAACTTTCATAATTAGAGAATAGATAAGTTAGAGATTTTTTGAAAAAAAATAAGAATATATTGTGTTTTTAATAAAATTTAATCAAATAACTTCTTTTTACAAATAATTTAGTTTAATTATATACAACTATATAAAATAAATTTTTTGTTACAAAATGATCTCAATATTTTAATAATTATTCTCTCTCCTCGAACAAAATATGCTTAGTGTCAAATGATTATAATGGGACAAAATTGTGTTTCTGCAAATCATCAACTTTCATATTAGAGAATAAAAAATTATGTTTTTACTGATCATTAACCTTCATAGAGAATGGATAATTTAGAGAATTTTTAAAATATAATAAGAATCTACTTTGTGTTTTAATAACATCACATTTTTTTTAAAATAATTTAGTTTGTTTAGATACAACTATATAAAAACATTTGTTTGTTACAAAATCAACTCAATCTTTCATGAGTTATTTTCTGTCTCCTTGAAATATGATTTTTTTGTTACAAAAGACACAAAATGGTTAAAATATGCTGAGATGAGATGTCAAATGATCAGGATATAACAAAATATATTTTTGTTTGTAACTAATTTTCATAATTAGAGAGAGATTATAGGAAAATTTGTTTTGTTTGGGTTTAATATTAAGTTAAGTTAGTGTGAAAATTTGTTTTGATCGAGTTAAGATTAAGTTTGTTTGTTCTTTTAAAAAAGCAAAAGATTAAGTTTTTTTTGCATAGAAAAAAGATTAACTTAGCGTGTTTTACTTGATTGAGTTTGTTTTAATTTGTTTTTTTTAGGAGAGAAAAATAGGGGGCGGTTGAACAAAAAGACACAAAATGATATAATTTTGATGACGTGTCAAAAAATTAAGAAATGGTAAGATTGTATTCTTGTTAGTCATTAAGTTTTATATTTAGAGAATTAGAGAATAGATTAGTCTTTTAAATTTATTTTATTTCAGTTTATTCCTTTATCTTAGTAAAAGTTTGCATTGATACCCTTTCATCAAAAGAAAAGAAAGGAGCAACAAACTTGTGTTGAAAGCAGAGAAAACTGGAAGTTGCGTTGATGAATGAAGGACCAAGCTGCGCTTGAAGTCTCAAAGGGATCTTTGAATACCTTAGGTTGCTAAAACGGAAAAATGAAAAGTGTTTCAAACATACGTTTGAACCATGTTTATACTTCCTTCGCAACCTTTCAGAAACCAAACGAACGTAATCTGGTGCAGTCCTTCACGTACGACTCTTCATCAACTAAACGTAACAACGCTCCAGATCGTCCCAACCAACGAATCCAACAGTTCAAATCAAACTCCTTTGGTTCTCAAACATCAGGAACAGATCAACGGTTCTGATAACGTCTTGGAAACACAAACCGAGACGCCCTCAAGGTGCTAGGTACTCGAGTATCCACATAGCCTTTACACGTGGCAGTCAGAAACCAAAGGTCATGTCCCCTTGGCCTCATCCTCGAGACACAGGCATTATTTGATGAATGACAAACGACTAACTCTCTGACGAGGGAATCTATTCACTTCTGATCAAGCATGGACAGCTCAGATGGGCAGGGCGCACCTTTCCAAAACAGGACAATCTTGGCATAATATGGCAAACAAACGGAGGGGTCGACAAGCACGTGTCCCCACACATTATGAGCTTGACCCCCGCAACAAATCACCATGAATATCCAAGTCCCTAGAAATGCTCGCCCAACCAAGCAAAAAGGTTGTTCACAGCGAACTTCAAATCAACACTTCCTTAAGAGAACTTTCCAGCTTCTCCATGTGTACTCCCCTAAACACATTCACGACCGTCGCGGTCAGCCCCCTCACTTCGGCTTAAGTCATCACTCTTAGTCTAGAGCAACGACTTGGGCTTAACCACTTAGGCCCAATTATAAACCAAGCCCAAATCCTGCATTTGGCAAATTACTCGCAACATACCCCTTCTCCGCGAGGGGGGTGCACGGAGCAACTAAGACATGTTCAAACGAACAGTAACGTCTCTTTACCAACGTTCCCGCGGATATCTCACTGCGGTTACATGCCTACTGGTTTCGTAACCGCCGGCCACATGTGTGCCTTACAACGGCTATGCATTCACCCACCTCTATAAATAGGAGGCTCCTTGTAGCCTCCATGGTAGAATCTCTCACACTCTCAAACACTCATTCTGAACTCTAGTGACTTGAGCGTCGGAGTGTATGCAGGTACGCACACCCCTTTCGGTCCAACGCTCACTGGAAGTATAATCAACCACCGTGAACCACCGCATTCAATACAACGCCAACAGCCACCTTCTAGTCAGATACGATCACTATATTTGTAGGGACAAAAGACCTATTTAAGTCTTAAAAGTATATCTTGAAGTTGGTGTTTGGATATAAAATTTGATTTTCTTTGCATTATTTATGAATGGTTTAGATTACTTTGGATTAAATCGTTAGATAGATTAGGGGACATTTATGTTTCAGTCTAATCATGTATTGGGAGCGGTGAGTACTTATCTTATGAATTTAGAACCTCATGTACTTGTTTCCATTTTATTAATAAATTTTCTTTTTACTTTAAAAAAATATAGGGTTAAATATGTTTTTGATCCCTATAATATATCAACTTTTTGTATTAGTCTCTCTAAAATTTTCCTTCAACTTTTAATCCCTATACAATTTTCAACTACTACTTTTGGTACCTATTTTTAATTTAATTTTTATATTTTTTAATAAAATTATGCAGAAATGTGTAAAAATATTCTAAAAAAATTTCCAAAAAAATATATATAATTTTTTAACAAAACACAAATTAAATATGAATTTTTAACCGTAAATATATAAAAATTAATATTAAATTCATGTTTTGTTAATAAAATCTAATTTGTTTTGGGGTGATATTCTTATAATGTTATGAATTTTTTCTGCAAAATTTTATTCAAAAATATGAATTATACATATGAGTTTACTTTAAAAGAGGGACCAAAAGTTAAGATGGAAATTTTTTGAGGGTTTAAAAGTTGACGAAATTTTTTAGAGGGACTAAAATAAAAATTTGACATATTTGTAGGGACAAAAACATATTTAACCCAAAAATACATATCGATAATAGCCATCATTTTGTAACCTGTTATACTAGTATATATATACTAAACATGTTTCTTTCAAAAATAAAAAATACCAAACATGTTTTTTTTTAGGAGACTAAACATGCTTTTATGAAATTATCTTTGTGGATTTTCCTTCAATATAAACCGCAATAACTAAGGTCAATTGATTTATTTGGGATCACATAATATTTAAATTTACAACTTCAAATTGCGTCAACAACAAAATTCACAACATCAAACGGTTAAATATAAAGAACTTGTTTTATTACTTTAGCACAACAACCGCTTAAATATAAAATTACAATATCATCAAGAAAACTCAAAGGTTCCTAACTCCTTTGAAATCCATATTATATTTCTTAATACATTAATGTACTTCTATTTATTTTTAACTATTGCATGGGGGACTTGAAATAGAGCTTACAGGAGCGAAAGGAAAGGCTGTATCCCAAGCATATGAAAATGCATCGGTATTATTATAAGCCAAAACATGACCATTATATAAGAGGCAAGTATCACCTTGAATTTTAAGAATTAAAGGGTCGATATTTAGTGCAGTTTGAAACCCTTTACAAGACAACAATATTTGGCTTTGTACACAATTGCAATTGTTGGTAATCGACACTCTCCATTGAGGCTTGCCTTGAATTGGTGGCCCAGATTTTGTTTGGGCAATTTGAAGGGTGTTCAACGGACAATTATAACATGATCCTGAAAAATATTTGGGTAAGAAACTAAATAATTAAAGAGATCACAGTTGAAAGCATATGCACTTGAAGAAATTATATATAAGAGCATACCTTTGATTACAAGTGTAAGAAAGATTATTGAAATTAGATACTTGAATGTGTTTTCCATTGTTCTTTGTTGCTTACTCATGTACCTTTGGTTCTCTTATTTATATATTAAAAAACTACTAAGTCAGGAAACAAGTCAAAATATTTGAATTGACTTATTTATTTTTAATTTATATATTAAAAAACTACCTAAGTCAGGAAACAAGTCAAAATATTTGAATTGACTTATTTATTTATATACTATCATTAGTATTTATATTAATAATAATTTCTCACATATTATAGTATTTTCTATTAAAAATATGTAATTAAAAATTCAATATCTTTGTTAAATAGTTCTAGAAAATATCCGTAGATTAAATATAAGAAGTTTATATTTTCGGTCATTGACCCATAAGAATGTTATATTGATAAAAATGTATTATTTTTTATTTTTTAACTCTTACTTCAAAGTTAATGATAATATCTTAAAAATTATAGTATATTTTTGGTCAAAATTTAAGATTTTGAATTCAATTGTTCTAATTGTTACTCCTTACAATATATATTTTTTTTTAAAGAAAGAACTCCTAACAAAATACACACACACATCTCTCTCTCTCTCTCTCTCTCTCTCTCTCTATATATATATATATATATATATTGTTTTTTTTACTAGTGGGTCGGGTTGAACCTTCGACCAAAAATGTTGAAAAAATTAATTTGATCGATACTACGATAACCCATAATCCTTGCCTTCTTGAGGACTACAAAATGTATCTTATGTGCTTCGCCGAACAGAAGGTTGTCTCCGTCGATTAGGACTGCTGGTATAGAATTACAAATAGTTTTTACCTATGATTATTTCCGTCACTAAAAATTTGGCGACACCTATCATTTGTTTGTATAAATTTGTTACCGTACGCCTTTCATTGCAATCTATATACACATCACATTCTTGATGCTATATCATTTGAAATTTTTATTTTATGAAATTAATCAAATTACAAACTAGGCAATTAAATGGATGTATTTAGAAACCAAATTTTTTTCCATACCATGTATATTGAAGATTAACAACAATTCTTCCAAACATAAAAATTAACAAAAGTTAAATCATGTCAATCCTATCGTACTTTAGAGCATTAACCAAAACAAGACAGGACCATATTAGGCATACAAAGCCTTATACATAACAATGTCAATAAGGAAAAAAATCAAAACAATGACTAGCCTAGTTTCCAATTTCAAACTTCCATCTTCAAGTCACCATATTAGCCTCCTCATCTTCACCTACAAGAAATAAAAAGAAAAGAAGAATAATAACACAATTCAACATTGAGAATATATATCACTCCTAAAAAACTAACAAAATATTAATAACTGTAGTGATAATTAATTGAATACCATTTTCATTATCTTCATTATTGCCTGATCTAGGAAAATTCAAAGGGTTAGGAACACTAGAAGCATCAATAACCTACATCATAGAAAATAGAAAATTGTAGATAAAGATTAGTATTAAATCAAGAGTATTGATTAATGGTGTGAACCACCACGTACAAAATTCAACGAATTGTGTAACTCGAACACAAAACTAAAATTGTTTTCATGAAAACGTAATAATATAAATTCCATGTTCTCTTAAATCAATGAAGCAACTTGTATTTTTATACGAAGATTAGTAAATTCGGAAGTACTTGTCTAGCAGCTTGTATTATCTCATTCACATCTTTTCCAGAAAATCGACTTTGAATCAAAGTCATGACATTTGCTAACAAGCCCTCCATAGTCTTAACTCTATCACGCAGCTCTTCATTTTCAGACAAATCAACCTTTGATTTTTTAGATTTAGGTAACTTTCCCATACATCGTACGCGCCCCTACTTTTCAACTCCTTGTACTTTAGATGTCATCCTTCCAAGACATAGAACTGTGTCTGTGTTCTGGAAGGTGAAGAATGGAGTTGGCCAGTTGTGGTTTTTTATGTTGTTATTAGTTTTTTTTTATCTTGGTGGGGTTTTTTCCGACCTATAATTTTCATTAGGCGCGCTCTATCTATCATTTTGATATATATTTTTATTTTTATTTTTTAAATGTCAATACCTACGGCCACTTCCGTAGGTAAAGCTTTTCAAACCTATGGTTATTTGTCCGTCACTAAAAATCCCCGTAGATATATGGCAATTTGCTTGTAGCGCATTAATTTCATTCTTCCTCAAGTGGCTGAAACCAGTGTGGACATCGTTTTTTTTCTCTCCAATTGCTGGAATATTTCTTTCTCAAGATGATATCATTCTGGTGGCTCAAGGCGTAACCATTGTCACACCTAATTTATTCCCCGACAAACACGACCATCATCGCAGAGAGTCAAAGGCTGAGCATATGATGGTAGAATCCATTGTCGGAGGATTATACATTTCGAGAAAACCTCCAAAGAAAGTAACAAAGAGGAAAATCATAGAAATTTTCACAATCGATCCATGTTTTATACCAACACATACAACACTTGTTCTCTAATTCTACAACACTAAGATGGTCGGAGACACACCTAATAAGTTTTTGCCTTAGGTAATAACGAACATGATGATTGGCCAAGATGTTTTGAGAATCTTAATTGATGAGGAGACCTCTTCCATGTACGAAGAACTGTTCATGAGTAACAGTTTAACTGATGAAGATGTAGTGGTCGTATATTGGAACCGATCTCTAAGGTTTTGAAGGGTCCTGAAGGTTATGGATGCACAAATAAGTTATGTAGTACCCTAATTTTTCCTAGGCAAATTCCAAAAATCACAAAAATAAGTATAATTTGTTTAATTTTCTAAAAAAAAATGGACATAAAATGAGATATGATTCATCGAGAATGATCTAAAGCATAGACAAGAACATTCTCCATATCATTCTAGTCATACTACAAAAGGAATGAGGTGACATCATCAAATTTAGTTAAGATGATATCATCAGGATGACACCATCAAAGTCAGTTAAGATGACGTCATCATGATAGTTTTAACACCCTAAACCCTTAAAGCGATAAATTACGTTAATAATATAAATCAAACAAGGATCAAGATGTTACATCTTCAATAATTCACCAAAGTTGCATAAATAATTTTATCAAAACATTGCAGCGGAATAATAATATCTCATCGGATAAAATAAAACATCTCCAAGTAACCATGTCATATAATCATACTACATCACCAAATGCAAAATCTCAACTCAACAAACTGAGTGAATAAAACATCTCAACAAGTCATAATAAAATAAACAGACAGACACCCCTAAATCAGAGTCCGACTCTAAAGACTCCAAAAGCAAAACGAGGTAGCTCCAAAGCTAACCTCCTGCAACTCGTCAAGGCAAATTACTCCTGCACGCCGTCTACCCATCCATACGAATAAGGTAGGCGATCAACCAAACAACCACTGAGGTTAGTCCACAATCCATAATTAAACATAATCAAATGAAAATAAACGACATAATTAAATTCAAATGATTTAAACAACTCAACGGCAATAATATTCTTTAACGATTACAAATATAATAACACGCAAGTATAGTTTCACATCCTCACATGTTCACCAAATTTTTACCAAGTATACAAATCACCAATGCAAATATTCACCAAGTACACCATTTACCAATGTAAATATTCACCAAGCACATAAGCAAGTATGACACCCGTCTAGTTATGCAATGCAACTAGACACGACACTATATGCATGTGGTACCTGTCATCGTCAAGGTCGTCACCTCAAAACATTGTCTCTTGATACGTTGTCATAGCCCAATTTTTGACCTAAGACCCTACATTCATACGCCTTTTGACCCTGAGTAGTCCTTGTACTTTTCAAAGGAAATTTTGGCAGAAAGGTATTTTAAATACACCTCATTTTTGGTTCCGATTCGAGACCTCTTCACACTTTTTATTAGTCCTTTTAATTTTTAATTCATTTCCATCTTTTATTTACTTTGTTATTATCCATTATTTTAATTTATTTCACTTTTTATAATTTTTAGTTTATTCGTATTTATCACTTTTTATTTATTTTTATTTTTAGTTATAGATAAGTGCAAAACAGTCCAAAACCAAAAAATATATGTAACGCCCTATTTAATTATCTAATTATTTTTGGTTGAGTTTAGAGTCTTTTATATGACTTATGTGATTTATGTTGATTTATGACGTGTTGTTGTGTATTAATATTTTATTAAGTGGCTTTATATTATTATTTAGGATAATATGTTAGAAATTAGAATAAATAGACTTGGAGGGGCTGTTTTAGAAATAATTAAGAATAAGTGGTGTTAAGTAGAAAATCTGTTAAGTATATAAGGAAAAACAAGAGACAGACAAAATTAGGTTTTGCATAGAAGTCTTTGGGAGAAAGAGGAGAAGAGAACCAAGAGAAGGGAGAAACTTGTAGAGTCTTGCAATCACCAATCTAAGGTAAGGGTGGGACTAATATTCTCTAATCTTAAGTATTGTAATTCTGAAACTGAGTTTATCATGTAGTTAATGTAGTTGTTCATGTAAAATTGAGAATTAGGGTTAAGAATCGAATTTGATGAGAGAACATGTAGAATTGGATGTTAAGAGTGTAGGAAGTCCGTAGAATTCATAGATAATTGATGTTCAGACTGTAGAATGATCATAGGTTGAGTTTCCTATCAATTTTGGGATGAAGGTTGCTGAAAATTGGGTTTTTGGGGTTAAAAATCGCACTTCCCGACAGAAAACCTGTTACGTTCGCCACCGCGAGTAGACTGCTCGCCACGGCGAACTAGGTGTAACAGAGAGCAGTGTTTGCTCGCCATCCACTCGCCACGGCCAGTAAGTGTGTACCAGAGAGCAGTGTTTGCTCATCACAACGAGTAAGGTCGCCCGCCACGGCGAGTAACATGGTAGTGCTGTACCTTTTCATGTTTCTCGAGTTGTAATCATACATCCCTATTGAGTTAGCCTTTAGTGCATACCTGAAAACTTTAGGTGATATTATCAGTTACCCAGGTGGTTTGTTGTCAAGAATAACATGATTTAGGAATTGATATATGTATATAAGTGATGATTATTATATGAATAACTTGTTGATGAAATATTACATGAAAGTATGTTTATATGTTGATGAATTATTATATGCATGCTTATGTTGCAATTATCTTGATGATTATATGATGTTGCATTAAATGATGAATATTCATGAGATTATAATGTTGAAGTTGTCAAGTCGCTAATGTCGTACGT
>Ga0315913_1002359_pt1 | contig 22097 bp, 10 predicted proteins | sample MpolsnodulesMG_FD_207736 | JGI IMG/M metagenome (GOLD analysis project Ga0315913, IMG submission 207736) | Medicago polymorpha root nodule microbial communities from Los Angeles, California, United States - small nodules | ecosystem: Host-associated > Plants > Roots > Nodule | place: USA... | reverse complement strand
AATGTTCTAGGAGTAACTACTGTTTATTTATTAACAATATTAAGGTCTTAGTTAATTTCATTTTGTGTATAATACAGTTGAGAGTAATTGTCACATTAACCCCTAAGAAAAATGTCACACTAATGTAACACATAACAATGTCTTCTATGACTGAAAATTAACTCAGCTACTTGTTTGCAGAAGAAAAAATGGGGAAACTGGTTGAACATAACCGGGTGTTTCGGCTATCAGAAAAACAACCGAAAACGGATCGGACATGCTGTTCTTGTTCCAGAAACAACACCTACTGGAGCAGATGCTGCTGCTAATGCTGTTAGTTCAACAGCTCAAGCACCACCTAGTATAACACTTCCCTTCATTGCTCCTCCTTCATCTCCTGCATCATTCTTTCAATCCGAACCTCCTTCAACTGCGCAATCACCAGTCGGTTTAGTATCAAAAACTTCTGTATCTGCAAGCATGTACTCACCTGGTGGCCCTAACTCAATCTTTGCCATCGGCCCTTACGCACACGAAACACAATTGGTTTCCCCGCCAGTTTTCTCGGCTTCTTCAACAGCTCCTTTCACTCCACCTCCCGAGTCTGTCCACTTGACCACGCCTTCTTCACCCGAGGTTCCGTTTGCTCAACTATTGGACTCCAACAGTAGAAATTCTGACACCTATCAGAGATTCCAAATATCTCACTATGACTTCCAAAACTATCAGTTTCAACCTGGAAGCCCGGTTGGTCCGCTGATATCACCAAGGTCCGCGATCTCGGGAACCTCTTCTCCTTTGCCTGATGAGTTTCAAAAAGTAGACACTGCTAAGCTTCTTCAATTGGATAAACTTTCAATTTATGGTAGACAGAAGTCAAGCCAAAGTTCAGGGTCTATAACCCCAGATGCTGTAAAGTCCACTAGTACTCAAGCTGGTTTTTTCCCAAATCATTGGGTTTCTGATATCAAAATTTCACCTAGTCCTAGCAATAATCGCCGGAATGAGATTAGTGTAAATCATAGAGTCTCATTTGAATTATCGGCTGAAAAAACATCGTCGTCTGTGGAAAACAAGCCAACAGTATCATCACAATGGACTAAAGTCCTGTCAAAATTTAAAAACGACGCAGCAGCAGCAAAAATGACAGACAAAGAAGAGAATCATTCAATAGAGAATGAGTGTGATGATAAACAAGTTGTCACAGAAACTCTTATTGATACAACGAAGCAAAGAAAGGCCGCTGAAGCAACAGTTGACGAGAAGGATCATCAGTCCTTAACCCTTTCTTCTTCTTCCACGAAAGAATTCAATTTTGCTAATGCAGAAGGAGGAGATTCTCCTGCACCAAATATAGTTGCTGATTGGTGGGCTAATGAGAAAGTTGCAGGGAATGAAAATGCTGCTTCAAAGGATTGGTCTTTCTTCCCAATTACTCAACCTCGTGTTAGCTAGCAAGTAAAGGACTAACATATTATACAGTGGCTTCTTGTTCACAGAATTTGACAATGGTTTTAAATTTTGTGCTGTGTTACTACCTGTCAGAACCCAACAGCAATACCTTCTAGGTGAATTATGATTGGGAAATCTAACACAGTGATGGCTTGGGGTTTGTATTTTGAACACAATGACCCCGGAAGCAATAGTGAGTTTGAATAATTTGTGTTTGGGAACTTCTTTTTCCACCCCACATGGGATAAAGTGTGGTTTTAAAGTTCCTTTTGTATTTCTGTAGTTCTTACAAAGTTTGGATTAGAATACCTGTATGTACATATTAGTGTTTGTACCTTATCTTCTGTTGATTTTATATGTAGTTTTATTTGCAATAGAAGGAGATTATAAGTCAACTAATGATGCCAATTAAAGTAAATTACTAGTGATTATGATTGCTTCTTATTATAATTAAATAAATACGTGCACACGTTCGATTTTGCAAGTGAGGTGGGTGATCAACCTTGTATCGGTATCAAGCACTGGAATACACCCAATGGTGACAGTACAAGATTATGTTATGTTAATAACTATATAGTATCGGTTGAATTGTTACATAAAAAAAAGTTAGTTGAATACTAAACATTCTTTTCAAACTCCTTTAGATTTTCATAATCATATCCTAGCGTTACTATATTTTAAACTAAGACAGTTAACCTGACGATAATAGGTCCAGTTATCGGATCAATCGGTTCGTCCGATTAGTCTAGTCTTTAAAACACCGGTTGACGTTGAGTAGTTCACTTTCTCCATCACTTAAAGGTAGTATTTATTTATTTTTTTTAAAACACAGTTAGTGCTTCCGAGTAACTTGTGAAGTTCAAGTACACTTGTTATATGCAAAATTTGAATTTTTAAGTTTCAACTTCAATGGAGCAAATCAAATTAGATTTTCTCATATGGCGAAGACAATGGGCTGAAAAGTCCTCGAGAAGATTTGTTCAAGTAAAAACTATGAATTTGGCTTGAGCACGTAATCGAAGAGTCGACCTTCGAAAGTTAAAGATATCATACTTGAAAAGGTCATCATGTTCATACAAATCTTTTTCGTTCTTCAAACTTGGATATGTATAAAAAAAAAATGTCTGTGAACTTAAAACCCTTTAAGGATCTAATTTGAGTGCTAGATTGATCTTCAAAATTCATTTGTTTAAGTGATAATTCACTCTAACAACACTTCAAGAAGGAACAAAAACATGGACATACAATACCTCTTTTTGTTATGTAGACAAAGTGAGATTTTGAATTTGTATCAAAGTAACCACATAAAATATCCACTTTAACAATCTCGATATTATCAATTGAGTTAGATCTACCGACAAAATAAGCAACTAACTTTCTAAACAATTGCAGATGGTGTTCCTCAAAATATGGCCAAAACATCCATACCAAACACAGCGCCGTTACCCTGGCTTGGGATCCCTAAAGCAACAACTTCAGGTCCAGTCCAACCAGACCATCCATATAAGTTAGTTTTCGAGTACATCCTTTTGCATAAGAAAGTTCGTTAGATGTTTCCAAATGTTTAGAATAATAATATGTGCATGCTTGCTTGACCATTACATTCTGTATTAAATTTATATATTAGCTCAGCAGCCATGGCAGAGTGTCATCCACCATTTAAAAATAAACATATCATCAATACACCTATGTCTTGATACATGGTCGTTGGATTGATATCAATTGGAATCAAAATAAAAAATTCATGCCATTTGTTCAAACATGAGAATTATTCAACTTATATCAATATTGCAAATTAGCTAACACAAAAACGTGGGATTGTTTCCTTCAAAAAAAAAAAACGTGGGATTGTTTTCATAAAAAAAGAAGAAGTTGGGATTGTATGTAGGGGTATGTTTTTGTTTTCTTTTTTTACTCAAGTAAATTTGGAGTAAGTTTAATTTTTTTTTGAATGGGTAGAATAGTAGTTACTTACTTTTGGTTATAGAGGATGGGTGAACCCATGATCACCATATTACTAAAATTCATGTCCCTTCGTCAAACCACGTTATGGTGCGTTTGGTTTGCAGAACAGCAAGTACTTTACAGAACAGTACAAGAAAGAACAACACAATACAAGGGAGAACAACACAGGACAAATTTTTATGGCATTGAATAATCTTTTGTTTTATACGATTTTTGGGGGGACGAAATGCTATTTTGGTATTTTAGACAACTTGTACGTGGGACAAAAAGTTGTGTTGTGGTTTGGTGAGGGACAAAGATATCAATTTTTGTCCTGTCCCTTGCCTCCAGTTTGTCCTATACCTGAAACAGTTTTACAAATTAAACACTAAACAACTGAAGTTGTTCTGTCATGTCCTTCATTTTTTAGCAAATCAAACACGTCATATGACTCTTAGATTTGGGTAAGTTAGTTATCTGCAATTTAACTTAATTAAATATCAAATATTTTGTTTCTAGACCCTAGGATTGGGGCAGTTAGTAATGTGGATCTCCTCACATAAAAAAGTGTATTTATTTTTCAATTTTCAAAAACAAACTCCCTGCAACCAAACTAATAAGTTTTTTTTAGGGAAACCAAACTATTAAGTTAAAATTTGTCTCATAACAAGTTTCACATTTGTTCGTTTCATACACATTGAGAAAAAAAAATGATACTAATAAGAGTTGATTTTGGTGGAATGAGCTAATCTCCTACAACAAGACAAACTAAAATTTAAATTTCAAATGAGAAATACGTTCATATGTTTTGTGATTGTCAATGCCTCAAATATAAATACCTCCAATGGAGAAAACCCATGCCAAACAAAAAAGAATAAAATTGAATGATAAATTTATCAAATAATCGTTATAATTTATTATGTATTCTTTATTAACATAAATGTAAAATAAAATATATTTATTTGAAAGTGATACACATTGTATTAATTAGATTTTAGTACAATTTAAAGAAAAAACAATTATTCCATTGAAAATTGAATGAAACACAATATATATTTTTTTGTTTAGGGGAACAAAGGACCATTAATACCTTAGGTATTTGATCAAATATATACCGTTCTATTTTCTTTCTTATCCGTAGCAAAATAAGAAGAAGAAGAAGTCAGTCGAAGAAAATATAGTTTTTGTTTTTTTGGTACAAAAAGTGGAGTTCATTTTTTTGGTCAAGAAAGTCTAGTTCATTTCTTTCCTCATTTACAAAATAAGAATGGCATAGTATATACCAGTAATACAAAAACGTGGGCATCAAATTTGACTTTCTACCATTGTATATGTATAACAGAACTATACCCAGCCCAGCCGCATTGGTCTGACTATTTTTGTATGTATTCCTCGATTTAAATATATCAGTTCATAAAAAAAGATGCTTTCACCAAAAAAAAAGGTCCTCAAAAGAGGTTGGTAGACTAGAAAATGTCCAATTTGGACGGCGAATATAATTGAGGAAAATGAGAAGAGAAGAGAAGAAATAAGCACGTTGGCAATGACGTTAGTACGTCTAGAAGGCTTAGTTAGACTAAACGTTAATGTTTGACCAAATTCCAGACTTTTTTTGCATTGGACTTTCTTCTAGATCCTATAAACAAACTCCCCCATCATTCATATATATTAACCATAACCACTTCTTCTCCAACCTCCATCAAACAACTTCTAATCAAGCATCTATCTATATAACCAAAGAAAGAAAACAGAAAACCAAATCAATATTATCATTCAAAATGCCACCCTTTGCAGGTTCTCATCCCGGTGGTGTTTTCAGATCAGACACAAACATAGTCACAATCGACGTAGGAGGTCAAATGTTTCAAACAACAAAACAAACCCTAACCTCAGCTGGACCTAAAACCTTCTTCTCAACAATCTCACAAACCTCTTCACCCTACACACCTTTCATTGACAGAGACCCTGAAATTTTCTCTCTCCTCCTCTCCCTCCTCCGCACTGGTAATCTTCCTTCAAAAGCCAAATCCTTTGATCTTCAAGATCTTATCATCGAATCCAAATTCTACGGCATCGAAAATCTCTTAATCAATTCTCTCTCTAACCCTTCTCAATTTGAACCTTTCAATCTTCAAAACTCACTTCAATTACCCTTAAACGGAAGAGACTCTCCTTCCACCGTCGCAACCACCCCTTACGGTTCTCTCCACGTTGCACATGGCAGCAAGATTACCACCTTTGATTGGTCACTTCGCCGGAAATCAACAATTCTAACGCACTTTACGGCCGTTGATTCTCTTCTTGCTCTATCGCCTTCGTTAGCCGCCGCCGGAGCTAATGATTTCTCCGGGTTACAGATTCTTGATTTGGAAAACGGTTATGTGAAGGATACTTTAAATTGGGAAAACGTAACGAAATCTGGTTCAACCGTTCAAGCGATTGGTTCTTCACCTGAGAATATGTTTGTTAGCTTTGAATCTTCACGAAGAAACTCGAATTCTATCGTTGTTTATGATTTGCATAGTTTGAGACCTGTAACGGAGATTGCTCACAATGAAATCTATGGTGCCGATATCGATTCCGCGATTCCGGCTACGAAATTGCAGTGGATTGAAAGTCATAATCTGTTGATGGCTTCTGGGTCCCACAGTGGTCCTTCTGGTGTTTCTGGTAATGTTAGGTTATGGGATGTTCGTTCTGGCAACGTTGTTTGGGAGATTTCTGAGAAAGTTGATTGTTTTGCTGATGTAGCAGTTTCTGATTCTTTGGATGCTATCTTTAAAGTTGGTGTGAATTCTGGTGAAGCTTTTTATATGGATTTGAAGAATTTGAGTTCTGAGAAAAATTCTTGGGTTTGTTTAGGTGATAAGAGAAAGGTTTTGAATGGGAAAAAAGAAGGGTTTGGTTGCAAAATTGAAACACAAGGGAATCAAATTTTTTGCACTAAGGGTGGTGATGTAGAACTTTGGTCAGAGATTATAATGGGTTCTTCTAATAACAGGATTTTCAAGAAGAATTTGATGGGGAGAGTGCAAGATATGGGAGGTGCTAAGATTACAAATTTGGCTTTTGGAGGAAGTAGGATGTTCTTAACTAGAAAGGATTTGCAATGTGTTGAAGTTTGGCAGAGTTCTTCTAGGGAACTTTGAGTTTCACTTGTTATTTTATTCTTTCTTTTTATTTCTTATGAAAACATATGTAGTTACATCGTGTAAAGGAACCTTCAAACTTGTACATTTTTGTTGCTTAGGAGGTTTTGTTGAGTCGAAATTGTTTTAATCTTTTTCTCATAACAAATTGTCATCCTGCATTGTATGGATGGTTAGTTTTGTGAGACAAATCAAATAGAGGTTTCATCTTGTTATTACACTCAATATTTTCTTGTGTTTAAACTATGCTACGCTAAAGATATATTTTTCCTGGTGGTAGTAGATATGGTATTCAATATCAATTTTGACTTTACTAAACTATTTGATGCTATTGAAAAAACAGAGAATAGGAACATTTTTCTGTTGTATTTCAGTTACCTGGCCGAGGTACATCATTGTAAGAGCTGCCTCCTAGAGATATTGATTTGCAGAAATGATAAATTAAACTTAATAACAGTTTGCTTAGCTTTCAAAATGCCTTAAACAAATATAGTGATGAATTAAGCTTAAATGTTTGCTTGCTGTCGCACCCAAAAAAATGAGTGAATTAGATCGTGTATTAGTTGTTTGTATAATCATAAGGCTATTAGTTGAAGGGAAGTTTAATTAAGAAAGAAATAGGCAACAACACACAAATGTTGAAAGGAAAAACCTAAAATGTTGGAACTTGCAAGGTTGTATCTATCTTTCAAACTAAAGTACATATTTGAATTCACGGGGAGTTTGATTGAATTACAGTGAGCTATAGTGATTTTGCAAAAGTTAGACTTTGAAGTTTCGGCAAAATCAGTGTCATTGTGATTTCGCAAATTTATCATGATTCCAACGAAACTTGATCCGACTTTTAGAACATCTGGATCATTATCATAGCGATTAAGGGAATTTGAAGGGTCAATGACCTTGCAAAGAATGAGAGCTAACGCTCAATTCAACCTTCCATTGAAACAACAAAAGCAGAGAAAACTATGTAAAAGTAGAAGACATGTAAAAGGGTTGTGTTTCACAATTTTATGCGTAACAGGCACCCTTTTGACAAATCTTCTATTAACACACACATATCTTTCTTTATTTTACTTCATATCCAATAAAACAACTTAAGAAAACAATTTACATTTCTTTCATTCCATTTTTAGCTCTATCAAACAATTGAAAAATCACTATACTTGCTAATTTATTTTCAGCCCAATTCTCCTCCAATTTAACCTGCTAATTTATTTTTTTTAAATTACACCAGGGCCTCCGAATTGTTTAAGACGGCCCTGATTAACCCTCTGAGAGAAAGTAGGCTGGCAAAACAGGTCAATCCGCTCTCATTTTCCTCCACTCCTCCACTAGCCCGTAAACAAAGGGCGGGGTGGACCAATGGAGGTAGGGGTTGAAACTTTCACCTCACCCCTCGATAGGTTGATTGGTTGATTAGTCAATTACAATAAAAGAAATTAAAAAAATTAAAGTACTGACTTATAGGTTAGTTGACAAATGACAAATGTCAACTAACCTATAAACTTATGTTTGTTTATCATATTTCTCAATGACAAATGTATAAATTTCTAGTTCTTCAATTGAGAAGAATAACCAGATTAGTGAGAGAAATTAAAGAATAAGACTAAAATTTCATTTTATAAGATTTAGAAACTTATAGCAACAACAAACGAGTTGATGCAAAATGATGGAAACATGGTAATGCATATCAATTAATTTTTTAACTAAACGAGTATGGAGAAGTTTATTAAAACATCAGTGAACTACTTTTTTTTTTTAATTGTGCAAGTATACTACCAGGAGGAGTTCACAAAGTCCTAGATCAGAGATTATGCATAAAAATGAATATACCTCATATCTCTGGATCCATGAAAATAAATAAATATACATCATAACCAAATTTGCAACAGAAATTAACAGACTAAGACCAATGAACAGAGTGTAATTAGCCATCACTTGTTCCATAAAAATAAGTAGCCTCTGAGACTATTGCTTGTAATTGGTTCCATCAAACAACTAGATCTTGGAAATGATTGTATCAGACATATTTATGCTTTTAAATTGTTTGAGTAGAAGAAGGAATTCAATGATTGTGTCATAGAGATAGTCTAAAACCTCAAAAGCCTAAATTCTGGAGAGTGCTTCTGTTAAGTTGGGAGAGAAAATTATAGAAGATAGGAGAGAAAAATATAGTAGAATTTGGAGACCGGATTTGTGATTTGCATTAATCTAAATAGTGCTCAATTGGATTATATACACCAATACCTAACTGGTAAAACAACTGTCATAACTAGCTTACCCATAAAATCCAACAAGCTTAATAAACTGTTTACAGGGTGGCCTCAGGTATGAATAGAACCACGCAACCCGAACCAATCCAATTTGAAAAAAAGATTAGATTGGTTTCGGTAACTAATTCAGTTTGATCTGCATTTTTCCAAACTCAGATGTAATTGGTTATAACTCAATGAACTTAAACCAACCACAATGTTATGTAAAATTCTAATTTTTACTATGAAATATTCTATGAAGTTTTGAGTATAATCTTTAAAGTTCTAAACAAACACTAAATAACAATTTCATGTTGCGCACTTCTAAGACAATCACTAAATAATTTGGGAGCAATACATTTAAAAACGAAAACAAGGCTTGTATCAACAAGTAAACAGCAATCTAGTCAGAGGAGTTAAATGAATTGAATGAATTAAAGAACCGGGGTTCAAACTCTTATGAAGGAGACAATACTAACATACAACTAATATCATTTGCCTATTTAAAAAACAGGCAAACTAGTTGAACCTTGTTTAGAAAATTTAAATAGGTGCACCTAAAGGGTAAAGATCCTCTCCATTTATAATTTTATCCATTTGTTGCAATTTGGAGAGAGATAAGACACAAAAAAATAATGATGGATCCACTTAATGATAGGACGCACCACTTATTTTTTTTGTGTCTATCTCTCTCCAAATTGCAACAAATGGAAAAAGTTATAAATGGAGAGGATCTTAACCCGCACCTAAAGTAATCATACATTACACAATGGCATAAAAATAGTCTGGCAAAAGAGTACAAGAATCACGAAGATAAAAAAACTTACATAGTCTGCTAATATATTTAAAATGGCATCTGTGGAGCTTTCTTCCCAAAGATGGCCTCCCAAACTGAGGGTGAAAATGGTGCTTTCTTGTCCAAAAACACCCTAACAGCTTTCTCATCAAAGGCAAAACCCTTTCCTGTTAATGTCTTGATAACACCTTTTGCTTCTTCAATTCCATTTTCTTTGCAAAAACCATCTACCAAGCCAACGAAAGTCGTCACATTTAGAGAATGGCCTGCTTCTAACATCTCTACACAAAATTCAACAGCATCCTGTAATCTGCTACATTTGTAGAGTCCTTGTATAAGAACAGTGTAACTAAAAGCATTCGGCGAAATGCCATTACTCTGCATTTTCCTGAAAATCCTTATAGCATCGTCAGCCCTGTGTGCCTTTGTGTATCCCTCCACTACAGCAGTGTAAATGACAGTCTCCGGAATCGTTCCCTTTTCCCGCATCAAACCGAAAAGCTTCAAAGCTTCTTGAACATTACCATCTTTACATAAACCATCAAGCATAGCCACTGCATTAGGTATAAGACCAGTTTCCTTCATCTTCTTGAAAATCTCATCAGCATCTTGAGGCATAGACTGTTGCACTGGTTCATTGGAATTTGACGAATTCACCGCCCTTGCTTCTTCCAATTCGCTGCTTGCTTCAACATCTGATTTACTCCCTACTTCATCATCAAAACCAAGCTTGTACTTATCGAGAAAACTATCTCCTGATTGACCACCATCTCTATCAGTTTCAGCAACATTTCTACCCTGAAGTCCAAGATCAATTTGCGAAGATTTATTGCCAAGACGACCACTACCCTGAAATCCAAGATCATTTTGCGAAGATTTATTGCCAAGACGACCACCATCTCTACCAGTTTCATCAACATTTCTTCCTTGAAATCCAAGATCAAGTTGCGACGATCTATTGCCACGGTTTCCATCAAATTTCGGACGACGGCCGCCTCGATCATATTCTTGGGAATGCAAAGGAGGCCGATTACTTGGCTTCTGACCTCTCAAAACCCTAGTTTGACTGAATTCCTCGTTTCTATGGCCACCATTATCATTAAAACTCATGTCTCCCCGTTGATGAAAAAATTCATCGTCAGATTCTCCGGCAGCGGCTCTACGGCCACTGCGGTTATCATTAAAGCTAAAATGGCGCATAGTAATAAGCCATGGAGACAAAATTTGTTTAGAATTTAAAAGGCAGACTAACCCTTCAATTTTATTAACCCTACGAACTAACAATGGCGTCATGTGGATGAACCTGTTAATCAGTTGCATCAAGTATACATAAAATCAACAATTTATCATAAAATCAAAGGAATATAAAAAAAAAAACTACCAAAAGAAAAGAAAATGAAGCAGGATTAACTAAGAGAATAATCATATGATATGTTGAATAACCAATTAAGAAATTAACCAGAAAAACAAAGGAAGAGATGGAAGAGTTTCTTACCGTTTCTGGTGGCCGGCGACGAAGGCCGTTTGCGTTATCCGGCGAGGTTTAGCTTTTTTAGGACAGTTGAGTTCACTGTTCAGTGGGGGGACTACAAGTTGTCTCTGATTCAGGGCAAAGGGTTTTATTTGATGGAACTTTGGGTTTTGTTTTAGGTCTAATCAAGAATTATTCTACCTAAATTGAATTTAGATTCTTCTGTATTTCATTTAGTGAAATGCTAACAATTTCTTTAGCAGTGGTTAACTTAAGATCTTAGAGGCTGCTCTTCTCAATATCTCAGACTTGCTTTGAGTCTCCTATTAAGCGGTTGGATTGGTCTCCTCGGAGTAGTTGGTTCTTGGATCAGATAAGAAGTATTTAACATTAGAAAGCATTAGAAATTTATAAAAATTTATATATTGAAAGTATTAGAAATCAAAGTATTTAACATTTTTAACAAACTAGACTCTAACCCGTGCGATGCATGGGTATCGCACGGGTTTTGAAGAATATAAATATCATATTGATTATACATTCAATACTATGATATGAAACAACTGCAAAAAGGATTAAAAAAAATGCAAAAAATACATCAATTTAAGCTATTAACTTTGTTTTCTTACCAGATAATATTACCAGTTGTGTTCCTAAATTTCTTCTTTGTAATGAAAAGAAATTGCAATCAGAAAAGGAACCGCTAGGGCATTTGTGACTTTAAAAAAAATGTTTTAGTTCGGCATATCAATTTTGGAAGCAACAATATATCAATCAAAATGGAAGTGGCTTAGTGGTGAAAATTGTAAAGAGTAGTCAAATGGTACCTGGTTTGATTCCTTGCTTTTACTAAGTAAGCTAATCCCTCTCTAAAATGATAGGGGTGTGAAATTTATACTCTATAATTTATAATTAAACCAAAAAAGCAATCAATTTTAAATTATAGCGAGTAATTTAGTCATTATATTAATTTCTATATAAATTATGAGTTTAGATTTTCTTCGTTGATCCACCATCCATATATTATCAATTTTATGAGAGAGATAGGCACAGATGAGATATTTGTGGAACTTGTTAGTGAGATCCATTTCTAAACATTGATCTCATTGATCTCTATTGTGTTTATTTTTCTCATAAATAGATCATAAATGAATAGTGTGTGAGTGGAGAAAATCTAAACCGTCGAATTAGTTATTATATCGTTTATAGCAAATAAGGGGGTGTATTGGATTATGATTTTAAAGGTAATTTTTGTTTAAATAAGTCTTGAGGATTTTAAAAGACTTTGCATGATTTTAATGACTTTCATGATTTTAAAAGATTATTAAGATTTACAATTTGAATTTCAATAGATTTACATCATAAGATTTTAAAGGATTTGAAATGATTTTATGGATTTTATAAGATTTCAAAAGATATTATGAATTTTAAGAATTCATTAGAAATAAATGATTATAACACTCTCTTTCACAATATTTTCAATACCTACTCTTTTATTTATTTTATTTTTATGAGAAATAAGGGAGAGATGGAGATAGAGAGAAGAGAGGGGGAGGGGGATATATATATATAAACAGAGAGGGGGAGAGAGAGATTGTAAAATCTTAAAAGAAAAAACAATCTTAAGAAATCTCATATTTTTATGAAAGACATGTTCATGTTGTCCTCGAGGTCACATGTTAAGGAACTTATTATAAAAATATATATATTAAAAGTCGTGCATTCAACTTCTTAAAATTTAACATATTATATTTTCGAATACAAAGTTGCTCTTTTTAAGTTGTTTAACATGTGCCCTAAGGGCACAAGTTAACATCACACAGTATCATGCACTAACAAAATAATGACCGATTCTTTCTTTGAAAAAAAATAATCAGTGAATCATTTCACTCATGTGATCATCGGCTCATTTATATATCCTTGTACATTTTTAACCGCTTAACTAATCTTAAAAAATTTAGTCATTAGGGGGCGTTTGTTTTGGCGAAACACAAACTATTCTCGGGAATAACATCCTTGGGAATGAAAATATGAAAATTTGATTCCTGGGTATTTGTTAAAAAAAGTGTTTGACAAATAACTTGACATTCCTGGAAAAATTGGAAGTTACAATTTTTTTAAAAAATTTTATGCATAATATCATGGGAATGCATATTCCCATCTATTTTCATGGGAATAAGGGAAGTTATGAGAAGTTACTTCATACCCACGAACCTTTATATCCAGAAATATTTGTTCTCAACCTCATAACAAACATGAGTATAATCATTCCCTAACCATGTATTCCCAAGAATGTCATTCTTAACCTTGAAACAAACACGTATGTACATTTTTAATTTGATATCAATTTACTTTTAATTATGTTTATTATATTTCAATTTTTATTTTAAATTATATTTGTAAGTGTATATTAGTAAATTCTTTTCTTTTCTTTTCATATTCTTTTAATTTCTAACTCGGTTTATATTGATGATTTTATTTTAACTAAAAGGGAAAGATAGTACAACCGTACAAACTTATTGATTAATTTATTATATTTCGCCGTCTGATTAAACATTTAACTGCGACAATATATGATATATCTATCTTAACCTCTAAATTGACACGAGAATTGTATTTAATTTGTATTTTCAACAACAACTTTCATTTTGTGGACTCACTAATCGGATCTATAGGACACTTGCAAACAATACCTATATTAAAATAACTCTCATGAATCTATTAACTCTTTACAACCTTAGTTTGAATTTTGTAGGGTTAGGGGAATAATTATGGGTATAGGGAGTAAAATCTTACTAGTAGCTCTTCTTAACACGTAGACATTACTCTTGGAGAGTTGCAGCGGCACACTGGCTTGGTTTACTGCCTTGGTTATGTTCTACCTCTGCTTGCCATCAGCTAGTAATAATTTTTTGTTCTAAAAGAAAGTACCCACGTCCCTATGAAAATAGCTTCAAAATCTAAAGTTGGACCCTATTTTAAGAAATGCTACAGTCTATCTTCTCACCGAATAATCAATATCAAGCTCTAAACACCGTCATTCTTGGGTTCCAATTAATGCTAGATGCATTACTATAGAGTTCGTTCATCCCATTCGAACTTTTTCCTTGGCAGTTAAGCACCAGGCAATGAATAAAACCGGTGGTAACCGTATTTTCGGCGACAGTAACTGTATATTAATTGTTGCTACTTGCTACGTAGGACAATTAAGGGCTTGCATGCATCCACAATTTTTTTCTAAGATACTCCATGTGGATTATTATACGTTAAAAATAAAATAAAAAACAGACTCTATAACAATTGTCTCCATATATTTAAGAGACTGGATCAACAATTTTTTCTAAAATATTCCATGGGGAGTACCATATCATTTTAAAAAGAAATATTATTTACAACTTAGTTTTGGTTTTGGTTTGACAATTATATTTTGGTTTAGTTGCGTCTTTAATATATCAAATTGTTTAATCTTATTTTTAGAAGGCCAATTTCTTTTCTTTTTTTTTTTGAACAAAGAACACCAATTTCTATTTATTTAGATTAGTGGTCATCATGAGCTTATCTCAGTTGATAGAGACAATGCATAAAATATGTAAGGTCTGGGGTTCGAACCCCAACCACCACCAAAAAAAATAAAATTAGTGCATGGACCTATTTAAAAATTATAAATTTGTTCAAAGACTTATTTATATAATATTACAGAAATGCTTGTCGTATCGAATTTTTTAATCCCGAATGCATCCGAGCAGTATCTATGCAATTAATAGTTACTATAGCATAGGCCCACCTTTTCATCCCACCGCCCATCACTTTTGCAAAATTCTAATCCTATGGTGTGAGTTAGTCGTGAAAGTCTCGCAATGTTATTTCTCGCTTGAAATAGCATTGTTGATAATATTATATGACATATCATCATTGATTAACTATTTGATTACATGTCATTTTTCTATAAAAAAAAAAACAAAAAAAAAACTAATTGATTGTAAATAATGTCTTGGCATAATTGTCAGGAGACATATTCAAAACGCTATATTAGATAAATTGTATACTCTTCTCTTCTCTCCTTCTCAAACCCTAGCAGTCACCCCTTTTATTCTTCTTCTTTTGTCAGAGGGGTGATTTAGGGTCAATTTTGACTCAAAAATCACCCCTTCGAGTTGTTTTTCTTTATATCTTAATTGAATAAGTGATTTCACATATTTTCTGTTTTTTTTCGTTTGTTCTTGTGAATTCGTCGCCTCTGAACGACTCTGTTTGTTTTGATTTCCCGTCTTTGTGCGGTGTGTTTTTGATTTCCCATCTTTGTGCGGTGTGTTTTTGATTTCCCGTCTTAGTGCGGTGTTTGTTTGATTCAGGTTGAAAGATTAGCTTTGAGCAAGTGCAGATCCAATCAATGACAATGATTTTGGTGTCGTCAACGTTGCAGATCTGGAGACAAGAATATTCTGGAGACTTTAATATAGTCATATTAGTCATATTTGTAGGCATAGGTACTTTGCCGTTCTATGCTATTAACATGGATGCTGTGAGTTTGTTCACAAATTCATCCTTTTTGTTTTTAGTGAATTTGGATTTGTATTGTATCGATATGTACTCCATCAATTTGAATGAATGAATATCATTTATTTTTGTCAAAAATATTCAAAACTCTATTTCTCTTTGACAAAATTCAAAACGTTGTTTAATAATTGTATTTATGGCAAAATGCACTAGAGACAAGATTTTCTTTTTAGATGATAGACGAGAATTCTTGTGAGCAGGCCATTTGTATTATTTGAAGGGAAAAGTCGATCACAATCGTATATTATATAGATACATATCTAGATTTTTTTTATATTTATAAAATGAACAAATGTGTTAGTTTTGGGAAAAGAATGAATGGTTATAAGTGGATAAGTCGATATAGTCTATATTTATATTAAAAATACTTTTTAAACTATAGTCAAAAAATAATAAAAAATTAAGTGTCTCTGTGTTGTTAGTATTTTGTATATCTTAAATAGAAAACGACATTTATTTTAAAATACTTTTTTTAATTAAAGTGACATTCGTTGTAAAATAAAGGAGGTGATTTTATAGATTAAGTTTACCAGCAAAAATTACACGATAATATAACTAAAGACGTGTTTGAAGATAAAAATAACTAAAAAAAACAAATTTAGATTTTATATATGTTTTATGATTCACGATTGGTCACTTATCTAAATAAAATTCATTTATGTGATATTTATATATGTAATATGTTTTGAGATACACTTATGATAAGAATGTATACCCTATTGTTATATTGGGGTGAGTGGGGTTATATGACCTTTAAAAGCAAGGGATTAATGTTACCCAATGAAGAAACAGACTTACGTACTCTATCAATTTACATGAGAGATGTAGAATACTTATGTGTAATTGGTTTTACAGTACCTTTACAATATTAGTATCTCACAACAAAGAATATAACTTTATTTATATACACCAACTAACTACATCGGTGGACATTGATGAGTGATGACTTATAAGGAGAGACACCGAAGCCTAACCAAACAGGGAAGAAAAAATGCAGCTCATTTCATCAACTCTTAACACCTAGCATCTCTACTCCTCTCATTAATTGTCCCAACTTTCTGTTTTACCACATCCTTTCTTTCTTTTATATATATCACTCTTCTTGCTCAGAAACAAACAACACCATATTCTCTCTTCACCCTCTATCACACCCAATCTCTTCTTAATAACCCTTCACCTCTCTGTCTAATTATTGTTCACTACACATTCTTAACATTTGAACTATATTTTAACACCATTTACTCAGGGTTTATTTCTTTTTTTTTTTCATTTGATAAACCAATCTCCTACATTAAATTAAACCAGCTATATAAATACATGCATTCAAACTTAAACGTCAATTATTGTTCGTCGACCAAAACCTAACGACAAAGTTGTTACTCCGGTGAAACTTTCACGGTGTTAGAAGTACTTTCAACTAATAAAGCTGTATTTTCGGTTATTGGGTCCCACAAAGCACATGGATGCATCAAATGCTTTAATGATCTTAACAGCTATAGCGGCGTACTTAATATGGTTTTCATTCATCACACGTTCACTCAAAGGTCCACGTGTCTGGCCTTTATTAGGTAGTTTACCCGGTCTCATACACCATGCAACCCGCATGCACGACTGGATCGCTGATAATCTCCGCGCGTGTGGCGGCACGTACCAAACCTGTATCTGCGCCGTTCCTTTCCTCGCCAGAAAACAGTGTCTCGTGACTGTCACGTGCGATCCAAAGAACCTCGAACACATCCTCAAACTACGGTTCGACAATTACCCAAAAGGTCCAACATGGCAGTCAGTGTTTCATGACTTACTCGGAGAAGGTATCTTTAACTCAGATGGTGACATGTGGCTGTTCCAGCGTAAAACCGCCGCACTAGAATTCACAACTCGTACCCTACGACAAGCCATGGCTCGTTGGGTTAGTCGAGCCATAAAGTTTAGATTCTGTCCAATTTTAGCCACGGCCCAAGAAGAAAAAAACCCGGTTGATCTTCAAGACCTTCTCCTACGGCTCACTTTCGACAACATATGTGGCTTGGCTTTCGGTCAAGACCCACAAACTCTGTCTGTGGGTCTTCCCGAAAATGATTTCGCGCTTTCTTTTGATCGCGCCACTGAAGCCACACTCCACCGATTCATATTACCTGAGATTGTTTGGAAGCTGAAGAAAATGTTCCGCTTAGGAATGGAAGTGAGCTTAAGCCGAAGTCTTAAACATATCCACAAATATCTCTCTAACATCATTCAAAACCGAAAATTTGAACTAGAGAGTGGAAGTGGGGCTCTAAACGACGATTTGCTTTCGCGTTTCATGAAGAAAAAAGAAAAATATTCTGAAGAGTTTCTTCAACATGTGGCTCTTAATTTCATCCTCGCTGGACGTGACACATCATCAGTGGCTCTAAGCTGGTTTTTCTGGCTTTGTATGAAAAATCCAGAAGTGGAGGAAAAAATTCTGATAGAACTCTGCACCGTTCTGATGGAGACACGTGGCGGTGATGTTTCAAAATGGACTGATGAACCTCTTGCTTTTGAGGAAGTTGATCGTTTGGTTTATCTCAAAGCTGCATTGTCTGAGACTTTACGACTTTACCCTTCCGTGCCACAGGATTCAAAGCATGTGGTGAATGACGACGTTTTACCGAACGGAACATTCGTTCCAGCTGGTTCAATGGTGACATATTCGATTTACTCTGTTGGGAGGATGAAGTTCATTTGGGGAGAAGATTGTCTTGAGTTTAAACCTGAACGATGGTTTTCAACCGACGGTGAAAAGATGCAGAGTTCATACAAGTTTGTTTCGTTTAATGCGGGGCCAAGGATTTGTTTGGGGAAGGATTTAGCTTATTTGCAGATGAAGTCCATTGCTGCTGCTGTGCTTCTGCGCCATCGTCTCGAGGTGGTGCCGGGGCACCGAGTTGAACAGAAGATGTCGTTGACGTTGTTCATGAAGTATGGACTGAAGGTCAATGTACACCCTAGGGATCTCACGCCAGTGCTGAAAAATATAACAAGCAAGTAATCGTTTACGGGTCCAAGACTTGTGCAACAGTGAGTAAATTAAACAATATTAGTACATCATCAATTTTTAATAAAAATATATATAATATTGATGTTGCAATAAAATATAGTTATTTACTTCTTATAGAAAGCTAATTTTCTATCCAGCACAAATAGAATAGTCTTGTATTGTGCAAAGTTTTTTTTAACATCATATATAGACAATATGATGTTCTAAAATTGTAATGATTATATGATGTTAGTTTACTTCTTATAGTTTTTTTAACATCATGTAGTTATAATATTGATGTTAGATTATACGATGTTCTACAACTAAAGGCTGAAAACGACTGCAAGTATGTATCTTGAGTGGAAAATTCATCGCTATTAATGAATGAAGAGAAACAACAGAAAAAACATACAATTGAACTAGTATGACATACGAATGCTACCTAGTTGAATAAAAGATAATCTACAAGTAAGATAGACACCCTTTATTCCCATATACCCTTGTACACCTCATGCATTGGGAAGAGACAAGATGAGATGAAAGAGAAAATGTGTTTGTGTGGGGTCCATATAACCACGTGTCCGATTTTTATGTGGGTGTCCAAGAGTGTATTGTCACTTAAGAATGTCTATGTATCATTACTCTATAAACCTATTTAAAAAGTTTAAACCATAAATGGTGTAAATTTTTGCATACGTTCTACTCAATGATCTCACCAAACCATGATCCAATTATACGTTTTAGGTTGTAATGTAAAAGTAAAAGAAACTTTAAATTTATGGAAGCATCAAATTAATTTTCTCAAAGTAAATAATAAAAATTTCAATAAATAAAAAGTTGAAACTTTGGTATCTGAACTCGTTTGAGTTGGTTTGATGATGTTAGTTTGAGCATTTGAAGTGTTTTCCTTTTAAGGTATTAGATTCGATTTCGCTATAATTAAAGTCCGAGGAAAACTTTGTATGAACTAACCACTTAAATTGACATCGGGAGGATTCAATAAAAAATGTTATTTATGGCTTAGTCGCAATTATATTATGGTTTTGTGATCTCCTTTACCAACACCAGCAAGATTTAATTTGCAATAACAGCAACAAACATCTTCGATTTTGTCTTCTTGGCTATTTAAATGTTCATCTTCCTTGTTGAGATTGAGTTTCTTATTTGGGAGTTTAAGTTTGTGGAATTTCGATTGTGGCACGATTTGGGGATTTAGATTTAGAGATTTGAATTGTGCCATTGTGAGACAAACATAGTTTCCTTGACACCGATACGATATTAACATGACCTTTGAGTTCTTTCCCCAAGCCATAATCTCTTATTAGTATTACACATATCAATTCCATTTGATTTATGTAGTTCATAAAAAAAAACATGTTAACCAATTAAAGAATGTGATTTTGTGTTATATATGGTTGCCGTCGTATTTTACAACTCTTTGACATGAGCTATTAAATCATTGAATCACCGAATTCAGTTTACTTTAGAGAGAAGAAAATGCGGGTGAGGGTGTTTTGAAATTTTGATTTAGTTAAAAGACATATTAATCATTTTTTTTATGCTTAAAATGTGTCCTTGGGTGTAACTAGAAAAATTCAAATTGCTAGGATAGGTGGGAGAAACATACATCCAAATAGAGATTGCTTGAGAGCAATTCCTACGGTGTGTTTGTTTTAAGGTAAGAAATTATATTATTTAAAATCTTTCTACTGCGCTAACGCATGTGATTATTTTATTATGTTTGTTTGTATAATTTTGATTAAATTTTTTAAATATTAATGAAAATTATTGATATACTGATTTATAAACAAAATATTGTCAAGGCATATAACAAAATTATTTTCGAACTCAACATATTTTAATTTGCCTGCATATAAAATTAAGATAAAATAATAATCATTTATTGTTTACTCTAATAGTAATTAGTAACATCATAACATGAATCTATAAATGACATGTTATGTAAAAGAAACATTGCTATGAATATCTTTAAAAACTACTTTTTCGTAAAGTCTCCATTTATGATCAATGGCATTCATAATGGTATTGAAAACAACCATTTGATCATGATTTAACTTTTCAATAGATTCGATGTCTTCGGTGGGAATTTGGACTGATAACTCCTCTTGAATAACCCTTGGAACTGGATTATCTTTATTTATTTCTGCTGGTAATTCTGGAAGATCATAATCTGTGATATCTTTACCATGTTGCTTCAAGAGCTCATTTAAATCCCTCAATAACATATTAATCAAGCTTGGTCCCACGATATTTACTAATCTTTTTTCGGAATATTTAAAGTTTAATCTTTAACATTATTTTTTACTCACGTTTGCTACTAATCTTTTTTTAGAGTATTTAAAGTCTAATCTTTAACTTTATTATTTTTTTTCTCACGTTTGTTACTAATCTGTTTTTTAAAAAAATTTAAAGTCCAATCTTTAATATGATTTTTTGCTCACGTTTGTTACTAATCTTTTTTTAGAGGATTTAAAGTCTAATCTTTAACAATATTTTTTGCTCACGTTTGTTACTAATATTTTTTTTAGAGGATTTAAAGTTCAATCTTTAACATTATTTTTTGCTCACGCTTGTTACTAATATTTTTTTAGAGGATTTAAAGTCAATCTTTACCATTATTTTTTGCTCACGTTTGTTACAATTGATCAAAGGTTAAGGAAGAATAACTTATATTAATAAAATAATATGGAAATACTTTTTTTGTGGAAGGGATATGAAAATACTTGGCAATCTTTGTCGGTTTTATTGAGGGAACAACACAGATGTACATCATAAAATCGGCTGATAAAAAGTAACATGAGTTTTTGTTTTGTGCTAGTTTTTTGTGAGTTTGATATGTGGTTAACAGAGGTAAAAGAGGGTTAACGGGGACGATAGTGACATGAATTAGTAATCCACGTGTTATTTTATAATTGGCTAACAGTAAGAACAATTCATAAGGAATTGTGTGTAAGTTTTCTCAAATTAAATTGATTTTTATCTATTTGTTACATGTGTTAATTGTATTTAAAATTAAAATTAAAAATTAAGGGTATTTTTGGAAAGAAAAGTCTAACCCAAAAGTGTGTTGAAAGGGGAAGTTTCCTTTCTGGGAGCTTCTATGGTGCAGCCAGGAAACTGACTTTTTTGGAAAAGTTATTTTGTTTACCCAATAGTATAATTGTTCATGTCATGTTATCTAGTGTCCTGCTGGTGGACCACTCTAAGACTAAACTTTACCTTATTACAAATCAGTTCTCATACAAAATATCAAGGGGAATTTCAATCTTAATGCACAAATGAGAATCTATGTGTTGAAGGTGAAAATCAGTGTGGAGGAGAATGTGATGATTTTTTAGAATTTTCATTATTCTGTTTGTTTTCTAAGGAAATTAAAGAACATTAATTTATAAAGATTTAATTTTTAGGATTTTTAAGAACAGGGTGATTTTGTTAATTGAAGGATTGGAACCTTGTGAAAATCGGTTTATAACTG